>Reba_p2__coassemble_241_pt1 | contig 72743 bp, 69 predicted proteins | sample Reba_p2__metabat2_high_PE_032 | metagenome-assembled genome bin Reba_p2
TGCTACCCAAGGACAGTACAACGTAAAATAGCGTACCTAAAATTTAGCGATACAGCTTAAGCGATTGACTAACAGGCGTTTATTCTGAAATAAATAAAGGGGATGTGCATTTAGTCGACGAGCGACTTTTGCAACACCCCCTTCGTTAGCTTTATTACCGCTACTGTTCTTCTGCTAACGCAAGAGCAGCTAAACCGTGCAGCACTAAATTATGTTTGACCACTAAATCGGAAATTTCTTCTTTTAAATAAGGTGCAATAAATTTTGCTGCTCCACCAGCTAAGATAACCTTAGGTTGAATACCTTTTTGAATCATGGTATGTTGAGCTCGGACAATTAAACCAACTTGAGCATCCACTATACCAGTAATAATTGCTTCGCTCGTTCCTCCAGGAAAGACTTTGTACTGCCCCGCACTATCTGGTAAAGAGGGAATACCACGCGTTAAACAATCTTTCATCAAGCTAGGTCCTGGGGCAATTCGTCCTCCTAAAAAATCATAAGTCCCATCATCTTTCTTAAGAATAGAATCCACGGTTGTAGCTGTTCCAGTATGAACAACTAATAACGACTGATTCTCTTCACGCATTGCATCAGTCGCCCCCACAGCAGCATACCATCGGTCTGCGCCAAGTTGAGTTGGACGAGCATAGCGATTATTTAGCACAATGCGACCTTTAAATAGAGATTTTGGTCGTACCCAATTCCATTGAATCCCATGGTCATTAAAGAACTTAGTAAGTGAAAAAGCTACTACTGGAGCGGCTACTGTACAGCCAATAATCTTTTTTGGCTTTAAATTTAACCATAATTCATAAAGATCATCTTTGAAATGAGTGCTCCCTTTATGAACAACAGTATGAGGATTATCTGGCTCTTCTAAAGTTGTCCATTTTAAAGCCGTATTTCCTAAATCAATTAATAGCGTCGTCATATGAAATCGTTCCAGAGTAAAAAGTCATCATTCCTTGGTTTGTCTGAAGAATCAACTGCCCCAAGTCATTGATTCCCAAATCAACACCTATAAAAGATTCCTTATTATTCTCCACTATGAAATTTAATTCACACCCTAAAAAATGATCATACTCTGACCACTTCCGGACAATTTTATCATTTTCGCACTGAAATAACTCGATCAAAGAACAAATAAATTTATTGATAATAAAATCCACATCACCATTCAGATAATTTCCAATCCCCGTAATAGACCATCCATTCGTAGTTTTCTTTGTTGAATGATATTTATTAATTCCGACACCAATAATAATTACCTTACGATTACCGACATCTGTAGAGAGTTCACAAAGTATCCCTCCAGCTTTTCCATGTTGAAACCAAATATCGTTAGGCCACTTTAAAGACACTTTACATCCTAAGGAACGCAAAACGTCACAAATGCTCATACCAACAACCAGAGGCACCAATGAAGTCTTTAGTTTGACATAATCCCAAGGAAGAATAACCGAAAATAGTAAGGCACCTTCACTAGATTCCCATTTTCTCCCTCGTGTGCCTTTACCTGCAAACTGTCGTTTTGCAACCAACGCATAAGGTATAGTCACGTTATGCTTAAGTGCAAACAACTTTAGTTCCTCATTGGTCGAACCTGTCTCATCCATATGGTAAATTTGAGCCATATTAGTCTTGTTTGAAGTCGTTATGTTCTTCATGCTTTTTATAGTTGAGTCTGCCTAAGCTACAATAAACTTTAAACATCACTTAGTTACGTTTATATGAAAGTATTCACATCTATACTTTTTTTTATTTTGTTATTTTCACCTTTTGCACAAGCAACAGAAGATAAATCCTATTTCCTGATTGATCTAAACAGTCAACAAATATTGATCCAGAACCAGCAGACCAACAAGGTAGCCTTACCGCATTGGGTAGAAGAAAGTCTCAATAAAGCGTCCCCTTTAAAGAAAGACTCTGTCAATCAATCTATAGAAAGATCAGAAGATCTGCTTAATTTTATCTCTAGCATTCCCATCACACAATGGAAACTTTTAGAAAGCAATCCCATTGATTCAAAAGTACTTAAACAATTAACTAAAAAAGAGCGTGACTTTTTAACAAGTAAAACAACAAAAATTATTTACCACCAAAAAATAAATAATCATTGGTTAGGTGTTTACTTATCCACAAACCCAACAATTAATGGAAATACAAGAAATTTACTTGTTATTTTAGTAAATTACATTGATGAACTTGAATTATTAAAACATAGTGTTCAACTGATAGAGCATGGTCATTGGAACTTCGAACTACATACGGTCTTTAGAAAAGGACAAATTATCGGGCAGGCACCAGTGTTCAAAGGAAATACTTCCAATATCCGATTTGTCATCCACAAAGATCTTTTGATTACCTTACCTAAACCTAATGACCTTTCTGATCTATCCATCGTTATCACACACCAAACACCTCTAGTTGCACCAATTGATACAGAAACCCCTTTAGGTCAACTGTCGATACAATGGGAAAATCAATTGCTAGCAACATCACCTATCTTTGCTGAAATTCCAATTGAAACTGGAAACTTTCTTCATAGATTGTGTGACACAATACGCTTAGTAATATTTCCCCATTAGCAAACTTGGATAAGTTATGACTACCAACAACGATACAAAGTCCCTCAAGCAATCGGATGATCTCACTCCAGTCATGCAATTTCCCATGATGTTCCCAATTAAGGTCATGGGACTTAATACCCCAGACTTTCCAGCTACGATCTGCCAATTAGCTACGAACCACTTTTCTGACTTTGACGCTAAAACAATGACTATTAACTTATCGCGAACGCAAAAGTACAAAGCACTAAGTATCGTAGTTAATGCTCAATCTAAAGAACAACTCGATGATTTCTATAGAGCCCTAACGTCACATCCAATGGTAAAGGTTGCTCTCTAAAATGACGGCAGACTCAATTAAACCAGGTAGCCTTCAAGCTTGGCTAGCCTTTACTCGCCCTAAAACTTGGGGAGTAGCCGTAGCTCCAGTTTTAGCAGCTTTAACTCTATCTGTTTATGAAACCAATGAATTACATTGGGAAACTGCATTTTTTACTTTAACAATTGCACTTCTTATGCAAATTGTTAGTAATATGAAAAACGACTTAGGATATACAGAGAAAAAGGCAGAAACAGGAAATCGAAAAGGCTTACCACGAGCAACTTCCTTCGGTTGGATTTCAGTAGACTTAGCTAAAAAAGCGATCTCTTTTACAATTGCATTATCACTAATTAACACTATTATTTTAGTATATTTTGGTGGTTGGATGTTTTTGATTATCGGAATAATTTCCGTAATCGCAGCATTCACATACATGGGAGGACCAAAACCCATTGCATATACTCCATTCGGAGAGATCACTGTGATGATTTTTTTCGGTCTCACTGCTGTCTGTGGAGCTTATTATTTACAAACCCACACTATTTCATTTAATGCTATTTTATTAAGCATTTCTCTAGGTGCCATCGCATCATCTGTTTTATGCGTCAACAACTGGCGTGATCGAGAGCACGATAAGAGTATCGGTCGACAGACTTTAGCTGTTGTACTAGGAGACAAAAGTTTTCTTACAATATTCCGATTGCTAATTTATATCCCTTTCATATTAGCAGTAGCAATGGCTATACTAGGTAATTTAATTCCTTGCTTAATAGTTTTATTATGCATTCCACTCTGTTTACCATTAACAAATCAACTAAAAACTCTAAAAGGGAAAGATTTAAATAAGACGATGTTCTCTTGCGTTAAATACGAACTTATCTATTCGATCTTATTTTCTTTAAGTTTATTTTTTTCGATGTAAACAAAAAGCCCTGGATAAAACCAGGGCTTTTTTTGTTTAATTTTTAGATAGATTCTTTAACCGATTATCAATTGCAGATTTCGTTTCTACATTAAAGCATGTAACAACCTGTTGAACACCATTTACCTTAGCTGCCACAGTTGATGCCAATTTTGCTTCCTCAGGAGTAACAATCCCCATTAAATACACAATCCCTCTTTGAACTGTTACTTTCATTTGATTGAGAGAAATATGTTCAGTGCTGATAATCGCACTACGAACCTTTGTCGCAAGCATCGAATCGGATAGTAAAGTAGTTACGGAGGACGGATCCATTACCGCAAGTTCATTAATAACCGCATTAACACCTACACTTTGTGTCGCGATCTCCTGGGCACGATTTTTGTCTTGAGAAGTTAAGACTTCACCTGTTAATAAGATTTTCCCCTCATAACTAGTGACAGCAATATGATGCTTATCATGACCAATCACTTCACCAATTTCATAACGCACACGTTTTTCTAAAACCTCATCGTCAACAATACTTCCTGTACTTCGACGATCCGTCATCACAGTAGCAGAAGTTATCGCTGCCCCACCTACTAGAACTGGAGCACATCCACTTATTAATATCGACGACAGAATCAAGCTAATAGAAAATAACTTCACATTAGTCAATTTTATTCCTCCTAATTAAAAGCAGACGTAAAGCATGATCTTTTATACTTTACGCTCTCTCATAAAAGGTAAAAACCAATTCCAATAATTAATAAAAACTTTCCGGCGAAACCATATTTTGTGACCACGCCTTCTAATTACATCATCCTTAACCCATTTACGGATGACCTCATTGATCATTTCAAACTTACAACCTAACAAACGAGCTATGGTAAGTTTGTCTGGAAAAAAAGACAACTCAATCCATTCAATACCTTGCGCCACTAAATTAGATGTAACCGTAGGATTTTCTCCCTGAAGCATCAACAATAATAACGTGCCAAACCTCTCCTCTACACTTCCTGAATAATTGAGATACATTCCTAATCGATCACATAGCGCTGATGCTGATGAATATCCAGCTAGCTCTCGTTGCCACTCATAATTCTCATCGGCAATTTTTAACAACAACTCTTGATTAACAATCAGCACTTCAGTAGTAGTCAGACACCAATGTCTTCTTGGCATACGATCACGCACATACAAATTCTCATAGCTACCACACAAAGCTCCAGCACCCGCTAAAGAAAGTAATAACGGCTCATCCCTAACTGGATCCAACAGCGCTTTAACAACGAAACCAGAACGTACATACATTAAGGTTCCAAAAAAACCTGGGGCTGAATAAATCACTTCACCCCTAGCAAAACGTTGAGGGTGTCCAATCCCAGCTAATACAAATCTCATCGATTGAGATAAACGAGGCGACAACCAAGGAAGAATCTCGGAATTCATAAACAAAAATGTTTAACCGTCTGTGGTTATTGTTGTGGATAATCTCTTAGAACTTCTGCTTGTTTTGTGGATAACTTTTTTGCGCACTCGAAATGCACAAAACTTCTCCCCAGCTTATCCCGAATTGTTCACAGCTAATTCTACAGCTTATCCACAAATTTTCAACAACCCTATCTACATGTAAAATAAGAGAAATTTACTACAATTCACAGAATTTGCTCAACCTACTACTATCTACTACTAATATAAAGATATTAAAATAGATTAAATAAGTAGAACATCTTTCTGGAAGCTCTAACTATACAAAAAACGAAAGATTCTTGGGATGTAATTAGTAGAAACTTGGAATGAGATAAAAAAGAGCGGCTTAAAAACCGCTCTAAACGAAAGATACCTCTGTGGATAAGTTGTGGGTTATGGTGTGTATTTGTTGTGGATTGTTTATTAGTTGCCTTGTTACCCAGGGATTTCGTTAATTTTTTGTATAGCTTCAGTCGCAGCTTGATTAGCAAAGTACATACCTTTGTGGGGGTTCATACTTCCAACAGACAGGCATGGGATTCCTAGACTTTTCAAATCGTCAGATAGTTCGTCTTTTGCTTCTCTTTCACCTGCAATCACGATGTGATCGACTCTAAGAATTGTAGAACTGTCTTCACCTGGTCCTTTGACTCGGACTGAATGGCTGTCAATTTGTTCAATTTGAGCCTGACTAAAGATATTGGCACCGTGCATACGTAACCATTGCAACTCATACAATCGTTGAGCTTTTATAAAGCTTTCATCAGACACTTCTAAGGATTGTGAAAGCAAATACGTTTTACGATTAGGGGGAACAAGATGTGGAACGACACCTAGCATTCCTCCAATATGCTTTGCAGGATCACCAATTCCCCAAGCGCAATACCAATCATCATAATCGGCAATTTTTTTCGTACAGAGGAAGCGTACTACGTCAACAGCTAAGTTATTAGTTCCAATAACAGCAACTCTGTGTCCTACAGGGGTTCGTTCCTGAAGCAGATCTTCTACTGTTAAGACGTTAGGATTATCGATACCAGGAATATCAGGCACAATAGTTTCGGTTCCTGTTGCCAAGATAACAAAGTGATTGTTGTAGTTATCTTCAATCCATTCAGGAGTAACTTTGAGTTTCTTAATAATTGTTACTCCCAGCTCTTGAAGTTCTTTTTCTTGCCACTCAATGAGTTTCAGAATATTTTCTCGTCCTGGAATTTTGGCACAAAGTCGATACAACCCTCCAAGTTCTGCATTCTCGTCAATAAGCGTTACTTGATGTCCTTGTAGGGCTGCTTCTTTTGCTGCAGATAAGCCAGCAGGCCCTCCGCCTACGATAAGTAGATTACGAGGGGAAGCCGGCCTCTTAGAGCGTTTTAAAAGCCCTGGAGAGGCAACGCAAGACAAGATTGCTCTTCCTTCAGTAGCTTCGTAAGAGAGGCACCCTTGTGAACATAAAGTACACGGTTTTGGAGATTGATTATTCTGCAAACGCTGAACCCAAGTGGGATCAGCGATGAAAGGGCGGCCCAATTCAACTAGACAAGTGATGTTATTTTTGATGAGAGTGTCGAGTTTTTGTGGCTCGGGAAGGCGATGTCCGAAAATAACAGGGACTTTTATTTCTTTGGAAAATTTCTCCATGACAGGGAGCCATGCTCCAGCAGGTGTCAAATCACTATTAACTGGAATGCTATTAGGAGAAAGTGCGATCTCAAAGCTAAAGAGGTTGACGCCTTCATATTTAAGTGCTTGTGCGAAGGCTAAGAGATCGTGCCATTCTGTGCCACTAGAATTAACGTCTAATAACGATAATCTGTAAGCCAAAATAGGAGAAGGTCCAATGTAACTTCGAATACGACGGACGATTTCTAACGCGAAAAAGGTGCGACTATGTAATCCCCATTTATCGTGTCTTTGATTAAATAACTTACTTGAAAAAACATGAGGAAGCGAGAGACGTCCACCGTAAATTTCTACGCCGTCAAAACCACCATGTTGGATAGCGTTATAAGCATGAAGAGCGTACTGAGAAATTAAATGAGGTATGAGTAACCCAGGAGCTCGGTGGGCTAGACGTTTGGTGTCTCTATTGCGAATGTTTGATGCTGAAATGGCGAACATGTGATCAGCCTGAGCTCCGTGATGTTGGAGCTGTAGTATGACTTTAGAACCATGTTCATGTAACGCAGACGTAAGACGGATTGCGTTGTTTAAATAGCTAGCTGTTAAAACAGGGTCACTTAGCTTACGCAATCCAGTAAAGTGAGTTACGCCATTACCGATAATAAAAAGGCCTGGTCCGTTATCTTTCGATCTATTCCTGTAGAACTCAATGATTCTTTCATCAAGATAGTTTTGTTGTTCTAATCCAGTTTCAATCGGTGCCATAACAAGGCGATTTTTGAGAAAATGAGCACCAACTTTAAGTGGAAAGAATAAATGTGGGTAGGATGCCATTGCGTTCTTATTTCTCTCGGTTGTGAATGCCAAATGGTACCAGTACACTCGGCACGATCTGCTGAGTCATTTCTAAATTATGTGATTGATCATCAAAGAAAATATGCGGTCTCAAAACCTCCAGGAAAGGTTTTTTATTAAGCCCGTCAAGCAAAAATAGTTCTGCTGCAGACATGCCGAAGCTTTTTAAAGTAGTGATCAATCTTTCTTCGCTAGGAGCACCTCGAGCGGTAATAATTGAAATGCGAATCGCTGGCTCAAAATGGAGTGTAGAGGCACCACGATGCTTATAGTCGAAGCTTTGAAATGCTGAGAGTTGTTCAAATAAACGTCTTAGCGGCCCTGGAGAATGAGGAGTGCTAGCTTTTTCTTGTTCTAAACGATGAAAACCTGAAAGCCCTTTTTCCTGGAACTCTCTTTCACTTTCATCATCAGCAATCACTCCATCAAAGTCAAAAGCAATGCGAAGCGGCAGACTATCGTCATCTTGAACGGTTCCGGGAATTACTAAGCCTGCTGGTTGTCCGTGTTTGATGGCGTTTTTTACACTATCTGGATTGGCGCTTAAAAAAAGAGAGGCGTTATAAGCTGAGATATATGGAAAGGTAGGATTGCCAGAAGTAAACCCGCCAGAAGTAATCGGAAGGTTATAGTGACGGCATGAATAAAAGAAGCGTTCTGCTGTTTCTGGTGAATTGCGGGACAGAGCGATCACTTTAAAAGGTGCCAAGCCGTCATAGAGATCATTGATGGCTAATAATCTACGCACGAAAGGGAAAGCTATACCAGGGCGTAAAAGACTAGTTCGATATTTGGTTTGGTGATCTTTGAAGGCTTTGTAGCCTTTAGTTTCAAAGAGTTGGTGTTCTTCTTCAAGATCGAATAACGCTCTTGAAGAAACGGCAACGACGATCTTTTCCTTAAACTGATCCACAATGCTCTCTTTATAATGAAAAGGTTGGAAAAAGCCAGGAGAAGTTATCTTCTCCTGGCGTGCAACAACCTAATTAGGCGTCAATATTGCCAGCAAAGAGGGCATTGGTTTCAATAAAGTCCCTGCGTGGTTCGACTACATCTCCCATAAGCATAGAGAAGATAGCGTCTGCACTAGCAGCATCTTCAATACGGACACGTAACATACGACGTACAGAAGGATCCATGGTAGTGGTATTGAGCTGTTCTGCTGTCATTTCGCCGAGTCCTTTATAACGCTGACGAATAATGCCTTTTTCAGCCTGTTTTAACAACCAATTGACTGCTTCACCGAAGTTTTTAATAGCTTGATCTTCCTTGCCACGGGCAACGCGAGCGCCCGTGTCGATAATCCCTCGCAAAATATGAGCACTTTCTTGCAACTTTTTATAGTCTGTAGACAAGGTGAACTCGGGGGTGATGCTTGTTGTTTTATAGTTGCCATGTCTAAGGCGGTGGACTTTAAGAATATGTTTTTCGTTTTCGTCATCGTAAGCAGCTTCAACTTTTACGTTGGGATCTCTAAGTTCCTTTTGCAAAGCTTCGGCTGTTGCCTGTGTCGTAAATTCATTCTCTAGATTGAGATCGATACCTGCGGCGACTGCGACTAAAACAGATTTGTCAATGGCACCTTGGAGTCTAGAAATAACTTCACTAGATTGAAGGTATTCATTGACTAAAGTTTCCAGTTCACTACCTCGAATAGCATTGTTGTCATCAAAGGCCTGTTTGTTTTTATAAAGACGAGCATCTTCTAGAGCGATTTTTAACAGGTATTCGCTCATTTCGCGTTCGTCTTTCAAGAACACTCCTTTGTCGGATTGATTCTTTTTGACTTTATACAGTGGAGGTTGGGCGATGTATACATGTCCGTTCTCAATTAATTGAGGCATTTGACGATAGAACAAGGTCAATAGCAACGTACGGATATGTGCGCCGTCAACGTCAGCATCGGTCATAATGATGATACGGTGATAACGTAATTTGGAAATATCGAAATCTTTGCCGATATTGGTTCCGAGTGCTAACGTCAGCATTCGAATCTGTTCTGAGTCGAGAAGTTTATCTTGCGACGCTTTTTCTACATTAAGAACTTTCCCGCGCAAAGGAAGAATAGCTTGGAAACGAGAGTCTCGACCTTGTTTAGCTGATCCACCAGCAGAGTCCCCTTCCACTAAAAACAGTTCACTGTTAGCTGGATTTTTTTCACGACAATCTGCTAATTTTCCAGGAAGTCCACCGCCAGAGAAGCTCTTTCTTGAAATATCACGTGCCTTACGAGCGGCTTCTCTAGCTCTAGCTGCGGCTACAATCTTTTCACAAATGATCTTGGCATCAACCGGGTTTTGCTCAAGATAGAGTTCCAATTCTCTCGAAACCACTTCTTCAACAGCTGGGCGAACTTCGCTAGAAACTAATTTGTCTTTTGTTTGGGAACTAAACTTCGGTTGCGGTACTTTAACGGATAGAACACAAGTCAACCCTTCGCGCATATCATCGCCTTCTGGATCGATGTCATTTTTCTTACTACCGTTCTTTTTCCCAATTTCATTGTTGGCGATGTAATTTTTGAGAACACGAGTCATTGCTGCACGAAGCCCAGTAACGTGCGTACCGCCATCTTTTTGAGGAATGTTATTGGTATAAGCAGAAAGAACTTCGTTATAGCCGTCCTGCCATTGCATAGCGATCTCGACCTCAATGGGTACATCATTAATGTTCACGGTTTCGCGAGCATGGAAAATTTTAGAGTGAAGAACAGTACGACTTTGATTCTTAAATTGAACGTAGGCTACTAGCCCTTTATCAGTCATGAGCTGAGCTTGGTGGGCAGTTCTTTGATCCTTCAGTTCAATCAAAACGCCGGAATTCAAAAAAGACAACTCTCGTAATCGAGACAATAAGGTGTCGTAGTTGAACTCGGTAACTTGTTCAAAAATTTGCGTATCGGGCAAGAAATGTACTTCGGTGCCACGACGGTTAGTCGAACCGAGTAACTTCATAGGAGAAATGCTAACAACATCTCCAGAAAGTGGGTTCTTAGCATTTTCTACTAAACGGTTTTTTACCTTTCCTTGTTCGAACTCTAATAGACGTGCCTCACCATCGCGACGCACAATCAATCGCAACCAGGTAGATAAGGCATTGACACAAGAAACCCCTACACCATGAAGACCACCGGAGATTTTATAACCGTTGTTATCGAACTTCCCGCCTGCATGTAATTCGGTTAAAGCAATTTCTGCAGCGCTACGTTTGGGTTTGTGCTTATCGTCCCACTTGATAGATGAAGGGATACCACGTCCATCGTCAATGACGGAAATCGAGTTGTCAGTATGAATAGTCACCTGAATTTTAGTTGCGTAGCCAGCCAATGCTTCATCAATGGAATTATCGACGACTTCATAAACCAAATGATGCAACCCAGAACCGTCGGCGGTATCGCCAATGTACATACCAGGGCGTTTACGAACAGCTTCGAGGCCTTCCAAAATTTGGATGCTATGTTCATCGTAAACAGGAGTTGTGGTTAGCTGCTGTTCGTTTTTGATGTCCGTTTCGGTCATTGAGTAATCCTTCGGCGGAAAATATGCATATTTTGCATTTAGCAAAGACAAGCAAGATATGGAATATCTTGCTTGCTTAACTGATAACGAGTAAGAGGAGAAGTTAGATACGCATCGGCATCACGACATAACGGAATCTTTCTTTAGATTCTGGCATGGTGATTAATACGCTACCCGCAGACGAGGAGAAGTTAAAACATACTGTATTGTTTTTGAGTAGGTTAAGCACTTCGAGCAGGTAAGTGATATTAAAGCCAATATCTAACTCATCGTAAGGCCAAGGAACATCCATTTTTTCCACAGCTTCTTCATGTTCAGAGTTGGTACTTTGAATTTGGAGTTTGTTATTGGAAGCAATCCAACGGACGCCATGGAACTTTTCATTAGTCATGATTGAAACACGACGTAATGAACTTGCCAAAGCTTCTCGGTTGAGTTCCATGCAACGAGGATTCGTGTCTATTGTCGGTAAAACTCGCTTGTAATCAGGGAATCGTCCTTCGATAAGTTTGCTCATAAAGGTTACGTTCCCAAACGTAAAACAAATCTGAAGGTCTGTTAATTGAATATGTACGGGAGTATCGTCGTCTGGTAAGAGGCGAATCAACTCTTTAACGGTTTTACGTGGAATAATGGCCTGAATGGTAGCTTGAATGTTTTCTTCAAGTGAAACTTCACAGCAAGCAAGACGGTGTGTATCAGTTGCTACCGTACGAATCTTTTGATTTTCAAGAACAAACAAAACTCCGTTTAGATAGTAGCGAACATCCTGACTGGCCATTGAAAAAGCGGTCATGGTTAGAAGGTATTTGAGAGTGCGAGCGGGAAGATCGAGCGTAGTTTCCCATTGTCCTTCTTTCAAGACAGGATATTCTTCGGCAGGCAAGGTTTGAAGATGGAATTGCCCGTTGTTACAGCTGATAGTGAGATCTTTCTCTTCAAGTTCAAAGGAAACGGTGTCTTTGGCAGACAATGCGGCTAAGATGCTAGCTACTTTCGAGGCGGAGACTGTAAAGCTAGCCTGGCAACCTGCAACACCAACAGGAGCTTCTGTCGAGATTTGAATGTCAAGGTCTGTTGCGGAGAACTTGACTCGTTCATTATCCTGCTCAATGAGAATGTTGCTAAGGATGGGGAGGGTTTGGCGTTTTTCAACAATCCCTTCAACCGTTTTGACGGGGGTTAGCAAGTTTTCACAATTGCTGTGAATGTGCATCATAAGACTAGTACCTGATAAAAATTAATCAATAAACGGCGGGGATCTATTTATCCCTTAATCATCTGCTCAAGGACGTGAATTTCGTGATTGAGTTCTGCATTACCTTGACGTTCTTGAGAGATTTTTCTTACTGCGTGCATTACAGTTGTATGGTCTCGACCACCAAAATGCGCCCCAATTTCAGGCAAACTATGTTGAGTTAGCTCTTTTGTGAGATACATAGCAATCTGTCGGGGTCTTGCGATCTTGGCAGGGCGACGTTTGGAATGCATTTCTGCAACTTTAATGTTGTAGTAATCAGCAACTGTTTTTTGGATATTTTCGATAGTAACTAAGTTGTTAGTAACAGAGAATTGATCCCTAAGAACATGCTTAGCGATGTCGATAGTGATCTCTTTTGCTGCTGATGGTTGGAACTGTTGATATGCGATGACTTGCTGCAGCGCACCTTCTAGTTCTCGAACATTGGATTTCAATCGCTTTGCAATAAACATTGCAACTTCTTCAGGCAAAGAAGCTCCTAAGGCTTTAGCTTTGTTCAATAGAATAGCGATACGCATTTCTAGTTCCGGCGGTTCAATGGCAACCGATAGACCTTGTGAAAAGCGAGATATTAATCGCTGTTCAATATCTTTAAGGTTGCGTGTGTAGGTGTCGGCTGTAAGTACAACTTGTTTGTTATGCGGAACTAGCGCCTCAAATGCTCGATAAAACTGCGCTTGAGAACCTTTGGCGCCAGAGAAAGATTGCACATCGTCAATGAGCAGTAAGTCGAGACTTCTATAGCGCTCATCAAACATTTGTAAAGCTTTTTTCGCATGTGCAGAATCGCGTGTCGCTGTTTCACGAGTAGCGGTGGTAAATTCACTAATGAAATCTTGCGCAGAAACACAACGAATCTTAGCCTTTGGGTGCAAATCTAGATAACGGTGTCCGATGGCTTGCATTAAATGTGTTTTACCTAACCCAACACCTCCGTAGATATACAGTGGGTTATATTGCATTCCCATTGTTGTAGCAACGTGCTCTGCTGCTGCTACGGCTAATTGGTTAGCGTTTCCGTTAACGTAATTCTCGAATGTTAAGCCTGGCAATAAACCCGTTTCTTCTCTGGGGGTAATTGTTTCAACTGGGGTAACAGACGCTGGTGATTGCTCGGGTGTTCCCTCGATAGGCCCAATTGGCTGTAAGGTGACTTTGACAGGGCTACCGTACAAATGCGTAGCAATATCTTGAATTGTCTTCTGATAGGTTTGCCGGATGGTTTGCATTTTGCTACCGGGGACGCCTAAAAGCAATTCTCCATTTTCACTGTCCCAACGCAAAGGTACTAAGGGTTCCAGCCAAGTGCTATAAATCATTGGAGGAAGCTTCATTGCTTTGATCTGTGTGAGACAGTCTTGCCAGAAGTTGTTCATGACGGACCTAGATAGTAGTTATGGGCTTGTCTTGACTTGTCTAAGAATGGACATAGTTGACGGTGAATATATTATTTTAGCGGATTTCCACAAGAAGAAGAGGGATATGAATAATTTATCCACAAAAAGTTGTGGATAAATAAGTTCTTAAATTTCAATTACTTAGGGTTTCTTGAATCGGTCATAAAGGAAGATTTACACAAGTCCCTGTGATTGTGTTGAGGGGGGATCCCTAAATCTTGTGTTTCACAAAATAAAACGTCTAATGTTCTAGCAGAAGCAAAGATTTTTCGGTACTATCGTTTGACAAAAGGGGCTAGTTTGAGGTCTAATATCAAGCTTTTCGTAATCCTACGTGCAATGTGTGTATATGTCGGACCTAAGCTGATTTGAACCGCTTGCACTGTAAAGATGCGAAGACTAATTTTCGCTGTCTCTGACCTGGAATCCAAAAGAGCAGCAGTCCCCTTTTCTTCTTAATTGATTTTTTGCTTCAGACGGCACGGTTGTGTTGCTGAAGTTTATGCCTATTGAGGAATAATCATGGCTACCAAACGTACCTATCAGCCTTCCAAGGTTAAGCGTGCTCGTACGCACGGCTTCCTGGTTCGCAGCCGCACGAAGGGCGGTCGTCGCGTTCTCGCTCGCCGTCGCGCTAAGGGCCGTCATACTCTGGCTCTTTAATAAGCTAGTTCACGGCCGGTAATTGCCGTGTCTAACTTGGCATCAGCATCTTTCAAGTTTCCCCGTAGTCTTCGCATAATTAAGAGTGCGGACTATGGGGTACTTGTGCATACGCGAAACGAAAATACCTTTCGGTTAACATCGAAATATTTTTCGGTTAACGCCATGAAATCTACAGAGTGGGAGCATACGCTTCGCTTCGGTATAACCGTTGGGAAAAAAAATGCACATCGTTCTGTGGATAGAGCACTTGTAAAAAGAATTTTGAGAGAAGCTGCTAGAAAACAAGCCCCAGCTCTCATTTGTTTGTTAAATGAAAAGAGTTTGGGGCTTGATGTGTCTTTAAGGCTTCGAGTACCTCTAAAGAGTGTATCTGGTCATGAACAAGGTGTCACTGCTATGAAAATTAATCTTCATAGCGATGTTGAACAATTGATGCAGGCGTTATTGCGTCGAGTCAGTTGTTTAAAGAGTTCGTGTTCGTGAAGTTGAGCAATGGCTACACTTTTACGTTTACTAGTTCGTCTGTATCAGTTAACACTGTCTCCTTGGATAGGAAGAGAGTGTCGTTTTATTCCGACGTGTTCCAATTATGCATTGGATGCTTTAGAACGATACGGTGCTGTCAAAGGAACTTATTTAACAATTTACAGACTTCTACGGTGTCATCCGTTAGGTGGGCGAGGCTATGATCCAGTACCCAATAAATTTCGTTGGCGTTGTTGGTGTAGCGATTGTCAAATCTCGAAGTCGGAACAAGATAAAGGATCGAAAGATCTTTTTTAAACTTCAACAGAAGTAGTGAATAAATATGGGAAAGGAAATGCAACGCGCCCTTTTGTGGGTGATTCTTTTTACCTCCTGCTTCTTGCTGTGGGATAACTATCAGGTTTATAAGGGCGAAAAGTCCTTCTTCCATACTGAGGCCGTCCATCAGCAGGTCTCTGCAGATGTGGCTACTCCCAGTGTCGAGGATGTTGGTTCTTCTGTTCCGTTGGCTATTGACGTCAAGGATCCTGTAGTTGTTGTGACTGACCGCATGAAGGTTACGTTCGACCGCGAGGGTGCTGTCATTGTCGGTACTGAAATGACCCAAATTCCACGTCAAGCTGATTGGACGGAAGTTGGTCTGGCAGGATTAATTTTAGGTAAAGAACCTATCAAAAATCTTGGTAATGTTGACTTGCTCGAATTGACCAAGAATCGTACCTATGTGGCTCAAAGTGGTTTGGTTGGTGGTGACTTTCCAAACCACAAAGATGCATTTAAGTTAGCGAGCTCTCGCCTGGAGATGGGAGACTCTGAAAAGTTAGATGTTGTCTTTGAAGCGACTAAGAATGACGTAACGGTACGTAAGACCTATACCTTTACTCGTGGCCATTACGGGATCAATGTCGCTACTGAAGTAGTCAACAATACCAAAGCGTCAATTAAACCCTCTGCGTACTATCAGTTGACTAGAGATGGTGGCAAGCCAGAAGGTGAAAGTTCTTTATATGCCACTTTCACAGGGCCAGCGGTTTATTCTGAAGAAGAAAAATTCCAAAAATTGGAATTCAGTGATATTGCTGACAATAGCGCTTCGTATGAGAAGTTTGCCAACAATGGTTGGGTTGCTATGGTTCAGCATCACTTTGTAAGCGCTTGGGTTCCGACGGCTGGCGAAGAACGTGAAAATTATGCTCGCGAAGTTGGTAAGGATCTGTTCGCTATTGGTTCTTTAGTCAATCTTGGAACCATCGAAGCAGGTAAGAGCGTTTCTAATAAGGCGATTTTGTATGTGGGTCCGCAAGATCAAGACCGTCTAGAGCAAATTGCTCCTGGCTTAGAATTGGTTGTGGATTATGGTTGGCTAACGTTCTTGGCGAAGCCGATTTATTGGTTGCTGTCTTTCCTTTATGGAATTGTTGGCAATTGGGGTTGGGCTATTGTCCTGTTGACCTGCATTGTCAAGTTGATTTTGTATCCGATTTCGGCTGCTGGCTATCGTTCGATGGCTCGCATGAAAGAAGTAACGCCGCGTATGAAGGCGTTGCAAGATCGTTATAAGGATGATAAGCAACGCTTGAATCAGGCTATGATGGAACTGTATCGTCAGGAAAAAATTAATCCTGTCGGTGGCTGTTTGCCGATTATGGCTCAGATTCCTGTCTTTTTAGCGTTGTATTGGGTTCTTCAAGGTTCTGTTGAGTTACGTGGTGCACCGTGGATTTTGTGGGTCAATGACTTGGCCATGCCTGACCCGTGGTTTGTGTTGCCATTACTGATGGCAGTCACCATGTTCTTGCAGATTCTTTTGAATCCAAAACCGACGGATCCAGTACAAGCTCGTATGATGTATATCATGCCGCTCGTCTTTTCTGTGATGTTCTTCATTTTTGCATCAGGTTTGGTGTTGTATTGGTTAACCAACAACATCCTATCTATTGTGCAACAGTGGTGGATCAATAAGACCATCGCCGAAGAACGTGCTAAGCGTCAGATGAACTAGCGTTTATCATGCAAAAAAGGGGATGCTCTAAAAATGAGCATCCCTTTTTTTATAAATGCTTATTTTTACGTAATAAGCTAGGTAACAGTAGAAATGGCCAAAACCAGACGGATATGCACCATAAACCAATCTTTACCATAGTGATTGTTTGTGAGACCGAGCGATAGGTCTTAAAAAAGAGAAGAACACCTCCTAGTATGCACCAAGCAAGTAATAGACAATAGGCAGTTGCCCTTCCTTCATACGTGTTCCCGATCAAGCTTGCGATGTATGCTGCGATGGGAATGCTTGAGATAATACCCATGCAAACACCAATCAGTGTTGGAAGAATAAAAGGTGATTGGTTAGAAGGTTTTCGGTGGAGTGACATGGTTCACTTAGAGTAAAAAAGAAAGAGCATCATCCTATACCAAGGTTTTAGGAGTGAGCATTACAATTGCCCCACATATTTTTGAAAAAACGTTAATTTTTTCTGATTGTTATGAAGAACAGTGACAAAGATCCGATTATTGCGATTGCAACCGCTTCAGGTCGTGGTGGTATTGGCATATTGCGATTGTCTTTCAAAAAGGACTTAGCTACTCGCTTTAGTGAGGCGTTGTTTGGTGCTCATGTCATTTTGAAAGATCGTTACGCTCATTTATTACCTATCCATGATCTTGAGGGGCAGATATTAGATCGAGCCATTGTTTTATATTTCCCAGCTCCTCACAGTTATACGGGTGAGTCGGTGATTGAAATTCAAGCTCATGGTGGTCCCGTACTCATGAGTATGTTGTTACGCGTTTGTCTCGAGAAATGCAAGGGGCTAGATTTACGCATGGCTGAGCCAGGCGAATTTACGAAGAGAGCATTCTTAAATGGGCAAATGGATTTAACCCAGGCCGAAGCTGTTACGGATCTAATTGATGCTGTCAGTGAGTCAGCTGTTCAAGCGGCAGGACGATCTTTAAGTGGGGAATTTTCGAAACGCATTAAACAGGTCGATGAAGAAGTTGCTGAATTAAGAGCTTTTGTTGAGGCAACACTAGATTTTCCGGAAGAAGAAATTGATGTTTTGAGTTCTGCTGTTGTTACGAAACGTCTAGAGGGCGTGCGAGAAAGTTTGTCCAAAATTTTGGCCCAAGCGCAACAGGGCAGTATTCTTCGGGAGGGCGTTACGGTTGCTATTGTAGGCAGCCCCAATGTCGGCAAATCTAGTTTGCTAAATGCACTGGCTGAAGAAGAAGTTGCTATCGTGACGGATATACCAGGAACTACAAGAGATCGTATTGAACATTGGGTTTCGTTGAAAGGTATACCCGTTAAGATGGTGGATACAGCAGGGATACGTGATACTGCTGATATTGTTGAAAGTAAGGGGATTGAACGTACTCTTGCAGAAATTCGTAAAGCGGATATTGTGCTACATCTGCTCGACGCTTCTGGACGAGTGTCTGATGATGTTGAAGTTTTGCGAAAGGTGTTGAGTGAGGTAAGACAAGGCGTACCGCTATTAACTGTTAAAAATAAAGCTGATTTGTGTCAAGAGAGTAGTGAAACTACAGAGCTACGCATTTCAGCTAAACAAGGAATTGGTCTAGAAGCCCTTAAAGACAAGGTTTTGGATGTTGTGGGCATGGCTACAACTGTTGATGGGTTATTCATGGCTCGCGAGCGTCACTTAGCGTGTTTACGAGAGGCTATGGAACACATTGAGATTGCCCAAAAGATCAGTATTAGTATGCCTATGCCAGAGTTATTTGCCGAAGAGTTGCGCTGGGCAAGTAAAGCCTTCGATGAAATTCTCGGTGAAACAACCACTGAAGATCTTCTCGGTTTGATATTTAGTAAATTTTGTATTGGAAAATAAATGCTTTACCCCGAAAAGTTTGAAGTTATTGTTGTAGGTTGCGGTCATGCTGGAGCGGAAGCGGCTTTAGCATCTGCGCGTATGGGTCGCCGAACGTTATTGGTTACACATAATGTCGAAACGATTGGTCAGTTATCTTGCAATCCTTCCATTGGTGGAATAGGCAAAGGGCATTTAGTTAAAGAATTAGATGCGATGGGTGGCGCCATGGGGATGGTGACTGATGAGGCTGGTATTCAATTCCGAATCTTAAATAGCTCAAAAGGGGCTGCTGTACAGGCAACTCGAGCTCAAATTGACCGCCAACTTTATCGTCGCGCGATGCGTCAGCGCATTGAAAACCAGCAAAATTTGTTCGTGTTTCAGCAGGCTGTCGACGATCTGATCGTAGAAAATAATAAAGTCGCAGGTGTTGTTACACAAACTGGAGTTCGCTTCAGTGCACCAGCTGTTGTTTTATGTGCTGGTACTTTTTTGAATGGTGTTGTTCATATAGGTTTAGAAAACTATCAAGCAGGTCGTGTTGGAGATCCGTCAAGTGTCAAACTGGCAGAAAGATTGAAAGAACTTGGAATGCCGCAAGGACGTTTAAAAACGGGTACGCCAGCTCGCATAGATGGCCGAACAATTGATTTTGATAGATGCGAAAAGCAATGGGGTGATTTAGATCCTATTCCGCAGTTTTCTTTACTAAGGCCAACAGCTGAACATCCGACACAAGTTCCGTGTTGGATTACGAGAACGAATCAAAAAGTTCATGACATTATTTTGGCTAATTTAGACCGATCTCCTATGTATACGGGAGTGATTCATGGAATTGGTCCGAGATATTGTCCTTCTATTGAAGACAAAGTAAAGCGTTTTGCGGACAAAGATAGTCACCAAGTTTTTTTGGAGCCCGAAGGGTTGCATGTTAATGAGTATTACCCTAATGGGATTTCTACAAGTTTGCCCTTTGATGTGCAGTTGGAGATCGTACACAATATGCCTGGGCTTGAACATGCTCACTTATTACGTCCTGGCTACGCTATTGAGTACGATTTCTATGATCCCCGAGCATTAAAAACGAGCATGGAAACGAAGGCTATGCCTGGTTTGTTTTTTGCAGGACAAATCAATGGGACTACTGGGTACGAAGAAGCAGCTGCTCAAGGATTGCTTGCAGGGTTGAATGCAGCTTTGTACGCACGAGGAGAAGATTCTTGGACCGCTCGACGCGATCAGGCCTATTTAGGGGTAATGGTGGATGACTTAACGACCCGAGGTGTGACTGAGCCATATCGTATGTTTACGAGTCGTGCGGAGTATCGCTTAAGCTTAAGAGAAGACAATGCGGATATTCGCTTAACAGCAGAAGGTCGTCGTTTAGGGTTGGTCGATGACGTGCGTTGGACTTATTTCTGTAAGAAGCAAGAAAATGTATTGCGTTTACAGGAAAAATTAAAGGAAACTTGGGTGAATCCCAAAGTTTTGCCTGAGTCTGAAATGCAACGAGTGTTTGGGACAAATTTGGAAAGAGAATACTCTTTGCATTCGTTAGTGGCTCGTCCAGGAGTAACACTGAAAGACGTTGCTAGTTTAAGCAAAAACAATGGCGAAAATGTTTTGCCTATGATGGCTTATTCGGAAGAGGAACAATTTCAGGTAGAGGTGGAAGTTAAGTATTCAGGATATATTGCCCGTCAAAAAGGTGAAATTGAAAAAACTTTAGCAAATGAAACACTAAAAATTCCGACAGATCTTGATTACGACAACGTACCAGGTTTGAGTTTTGAAGTTCGTCAAAAATTAAAGTCAATTTCTCCAGAAACAATTGGTCAAGCTTCAAGGATTTCAGGAGTGACACCAGCAGCTGTTTCTTTACTTTTAGTTTACTTAAAGCGTCGTTATTACTACACCAAAGATAAAGGGACGAGGAATAAGTCAGATGTTTGAATTTCGAACAGAGTTGCAGACAGGGCTGGAAAAGCTCGAGCTTACAGTCGACGAGGTTCAGCTCGATAGACTTTGTCGTTTTGCTGAGTTATTAAGCAAGTGGAATAAGGTGTACAACCTGACCGCTATTACAAGTGATGTAGAGATTTTGACGCATCACTTATTGGATTCAGCTAGTTTGGTTCCGTTTGTTCATAAGATTCATCCGAGTGCTGAACGAGTTTTAGATGTTGGTAGTGGTGGAGGTTTGCCGGCTATTCCTTTGGCTATATTGAGGCCAGATTTACAAATTACGGCTGTTGATGCAGTCAGCAAGAAAACGGCTTTTTTGACTCAAGTAGCCATTGAATTACGGTTAACCAATTTCATTGCTCGGCATACTAGAGTTGAAAAGTTGCATGGTAGCTATGACTTGATCACATCTCGTGCATTTGCGAGTTTGGCTGATTTTGTTTCTCTTACTCAGTCCTTGATAGCACCTTCGGGTGCTTGGTTGGCTATGAAAGGAGTGATGCCTGATAACGAGGTAAGTTCGTTACCTTTGGGAGTAAGGGTAGAGCAAATTTGTCCATTAAGCGTGCCTGGTTTATCTGAGGAGCGTCACTTGGTTGTTATAAAGCCCGTACCTTAAAGAAAGGAAATTGTTATGGTCAGTGCCTTTGTCAGCGCTTTTATGTTGACGTTTTCGACATTTTTGCCAGTGATCAATCCGTTTAGTGGAGCTATGTTTTTTTGTACGATGACAAGATCGTTATCGGATAGAGATCGAGCTTTTGTTGCTAATCGAATTGCGTTGTACGGACTAATAATCTTATTGGTCTGTTTGACATGTGGGCATCTGATCTTGAGTTTTTTTGGTATTTCTGTCGGTGTGCTAAGAGTGGCGGGCGGATGTGTGTTGTTTGCGGCTGGATGGAATGCGTTAAATGCGCCGACTCAGGATGACAGTAGCACGGAGAGTCCTTCGCTTTCTCGAGCAAAGTTAAAGTCAATGGCTTTTTATCCGTTTACATTGCCGCTAACAACTGGTCCAGGAGCCATTGCGGTTTCTGTTGCTCTTAGTACAAGTTTGCCGAGAGATTTAGGACATATCGCTGGGACATTGGCTGCAACAATTGCTTCTGTTATTGTTATTTGGCTTTGTTATCGTTATAGCGATCGTCTAAGTAAAGCTGTTGGAGTAGCAGGTGCTGATGCCCTAGCAAGAATTTTTGCTTTTATCTTAATTTGCTTGGGTGTAGCTGTTTGTTGGCAAGGCTTTACGGAACTTTGGTTGTCGTTGTCTGCACAATCAATGCCAAGTAATTAAGGATCACGAATAAATTATTGGTGAAGGTATGGCACAAATTTTTTGTATAGCTAACCAAAAAGGTGGGGTAGGCAAAACAACAACTGCGGTGAATTTGGCTGCTGCGTTGTCTTTGCAAAAACGTCGTGTCTTGTTTATTGATTTAGATCCGCAAGGTAATGGCACGATGGGGTGTGGCATTGAAAAGCGAGATTTAACTAAATCGGTTTATGAAGTTCTGCTAGGCATTGCTTCTTTTGATCAGGCTGTGCAACGATCGCAAGAAGGTGGGTTTGATGTATTACCTGCGAATCGAGAGCTAGCTGGCGCTGAAGTTGAATTAGTGGGTTTAGATCAAAGAGATGTACGTTTAAAAAAAGCTCTCGAGCCAGTTTTACAAAATTATGACTATATCCTTATAGACTGCCCCCCGAGCCTTTCGATGCTGACCTTAAATGCTTTGTGTGCTGCTGATGGGGTCATTATTCCAATGCAGTGTGAATACTATGCATTAGAGGGATTGACTGACTTGGTTGGGTCCGTCAAGAGAGTAAGAACAGAAAAAAATAGGAATTTGCGCATTGTAGCGTTATTACGAGTGATGTTTGATACTCGAATTACGCTACAGCAACAGGTAAGCTCCCAACTAGAAGAGCATTTTAAAGACAAGGTTTTTAAAACAATTATTCCAAGAAACGTTCGTTTAGCGGAGGCTCCTAGCTATGGTTTGCCAGGAGTTGTTTATGACAGATCAAGTAAGGGAGCAAAGGCTTATGTTGCTTGCGCTCAAGAATTGATCAGTCGAATGGAACATCGTTGAGAACCAGGGAAAAAGAGTGGCTACAAAAAAATTAGGTGGTTTAGGTCGAGGTTTAGGTGCAATTTATTACGATGACGTGACCACGATCTCTGAAAGAGGTGATCAGCCGTATGAGATTGTAAGTCTCGATTTGCTTCAACCAGGCGCTAGTCAGCCTCGCACTCAAATGAGTGAAGAGGGGTTATCCGAATTGGCTGACTCAATCAGACAACAAGGGATAATAAGCCCAATTGTTGTAAGAAAGACTTTGTCGGGAAGGTACGAAATTATTGCTGGGGAGCGTCGTTTTCGTGCTGCGAAGCTTGTGGGACTATCTGAAGTGCCTGTGATTGTTCGGACAGTGGATGATCGTCAGGCGTTAGCCATGGCTTTGATTGAAAATATTCAACGAGAAAATTTAAATCCCTTAGAAGAAGCTTTAGGTATTCAAAGGTTGATTGAAGAGTGTTCGTATACCCATGAGCAGGCGGCGGAGGCGATTGGGCGCTCTAGAACGACCACTAGTAACTTATTACGATTGCTAAATTTGACGCATGAAGTTAAAGCGATGCTTTTGGAGGGAACCCTTGAGATGGGACATGCCAGAGCATTATTACCTTTGGATGCCGCTGAGCAAATTTTAGTGGCTAAAGAGATAGCGACACGTAATCTTTCGGTGCGTCAAGCAGAAGATTTGGTCAAAAAATACAAAGAGAAGCAGCCAGCGCGTCCCAAAGTGGTGATTAAAACGCGCGATGATTTGCGCTTGGAGGAAACGCTCGCAGAAAGCTTAGGGGCGGTCGTGAAATTGACTGCAAATCAAAAAGGAAAAGGGAAAATTGTCATTGAGTTTAGCAATTTGAATCAGTTACAAGGGATTGTGGATAAGATTCAGAAAAACGATTATGTTAAAGACTAACATGAGGTCGATTGAAGAATTCTATCAAAAATACCTCTATAGGGGTGTTCTTTTAATCCCTCTGGTGAGTTGTATGTATTCTCAACAAAACGTAGAATGCGAACCGACTAAAAAACCCAAAGATAACTACAAGTATGTACGCTATTTCTGATATGATGCGCATTTCCCTTGCGCAGTATGTCATTGTCTTTCTTGTAACTGTTGTTTCTGCTTTTTTCGTAGGGCGAGCAGCTGCGTACACAGCGTTAATGACGGGGTTGTGTTATGCAATTCCAACAACACTTTTAGTGTTGTATTTAGCGTTGCCAAAGTTTAAAGCAGTGTACAGACTTGGTACTTATTCAGTACTCGGAGGGGAATGTGTCAAGATCCTAACTGTATTGGCTCTTTTGGGACTTATGGTTAGGTACTACGAAAACCTTCATTGGCCCGCTTTTATTTTTACAATAATTGCGGTGGCGAATAGTTACTTCATTGTGCTATTCAAGAGACATTAAGGATCGGTATCCATGGCAGAGGCCCTTACCGCTACTGAGTATATTCAACACCATATGGCTCATCTCGCTTCCATGAAGCAGAGCTCTGTTGTTGATTTTTCTGTCGTGAACTTTGACACCATTTTCTTCTCTGTGTTGACGATGGTTGTTATGTTCTTCCTGTTACGTGCCGGCGCTAAGAAGGCTACTTCTGGAGTTCCCGGTAAGATGCAGTGTGCTGTCGAAATGTTGGTGGAGATGGTCGATAATCAGGCCAAAAACATCGTACATGGCGACCGTACGTTTGTAGCTCCGCTTGCGTTAACAGTTTTTTGCTGGGTGGCGTTGATGAATTCCATCGACTTGATCCCGGTTGATTTGTTACCAGTGATTGCTGGCTGGTTTGGTCTTTCCCATCTTCGACCTTTGCCGACAGCGGATCTTAATGGTCCGTTAGGGATGTCGTTGGGGGTACTCCTGCTTCTCTTTTACTATGGGTTGAAGGTAAAAGGCCTCGGCGGATTCATTGCAGAGTTGTTTACTGCACCGTTTGGCAAGCATCCTGCTCTTTGGCCGTTCAATTTCTTGTTGAACTTCATTGAGTACGTAGCAAAGTTCGTGTCGTTAGGCATGCGACTGTTCGGTAACATGTATGCTGGTGAGTTGTTGTTCTTCTTGCTGGCTTTACTTGGCGGTTTCGCTCTCGAACTCAGTCCTCTTGGGGCTGTAGGTGCAGGCATTGGACAAGTCTTTGCAGGTTTGGTCTGGTGGCTTTTCCATGTTCTGATTGTGTTGTTGCAAGCCTTCATCTTTATGATGTTGACGTTGGTCTATATTGGCCAGGCTCACAGCAGCCATTAATAACACTTTTCTTTCTTTTTACTCCCTTTTTTTTGTAATTTAGGAGTTTTCAAATGACCAACATCGCTCTCGTCGCTCTCGCTTGCGGTCTTATCATCGGTCTCGGTGCTATCGGCGCTTGCCTTGGTATCGCCATCATGGGTGCCAAGTACCTTGAATCCGCCGCTCGCCAGCCCGAGTTGATGGAACCGCTTCAGACGAAGATGTTCCTTCTCGCTGGTCTTATCGACGCCGCCTTCCTTATCGGTGTTGGTATCGCCATGATGTTCGCTTTTGCCAACCCGTTCGTCGGCTAATCTTGGTGCCGCGAAAATAAAACGTCTTTTCTTTTAATGACGCCGTTGACTGCTCCCTGTTCTCAAATGAGGGGAGGGAGTTGTCAACGTAACGGGGTTCAATAATGAACATTAATGCCTCTCTGTTTCTACAGATGATCGTGTTCTTCCTTGGTGCTTGGGTCACCATGAAGTACATCTGGCCGCCGTTGATCCATGCGATTGAAGAGCGGCAGAAGAAGATCGCTGATGGTCTCTCTGCAGCCAATAAGGGTGAGAAGGCTCTGGCGATTGCGACCGAGCAGGGCAAGGCTATTGAAGCCGATGCTCGTGCCCGTGCCACTACTATTGTTTCTGACGGTGAAAAGCGTGCTCAGAGTATTGTTGATGAAGCCAAGGCTCAGGCTCAGGTCGAAGCTGATCGCATCATCGAAAATGCTCGTGCTGAAGCTGCTCAGGAAATGCAGCGTGCTCGCGAAGCTCTTCGTAACGAAGTTGCTGCGTTGGCTGTTGCTGGTGCTGAGCAGATTCTGGCTCGTGAAGTCGATAAGACTGTCCACGCCAGCATGCTTGAACAATTGAAGGCGAAGCTCTAACTATGGCTGAACTTTCGACGATTGCGCGCCCCTACGCACAGGGCCTTATGCAGGCCTTGAAAGACCGTAATGCTGGCGCTGAAGATGTGGCCCAGGAAGTTGAAGTTTTGGAAGTCCTTGCTTCTTTGACTTCTAACCCTGATGTCGCCACACTGGTTGGCGATCCGAAGCTGACTGATGATCAACTCTGCGACCTAATTGCGGAACTTTGTGGCCATAACCTTCCTAAGGAAGCCGCAAATCTGTTGCGTGTGGTCATCGAAAATGGTCGTCTGGAAGCTATGCCCGAGATCGCTCGTCAGTTTCGTGAGCTGAAGAATTCTTCTGAAGGCATTGCAGATGCCTATATCGAGTCGGCCTTTGAGCTTAGCCAAGCTGAGCTTGACAGCCTGCTTGAGTCGCTTGCCAAGAAGTTCCCTGGCATCAAACTGAACCCGGTTGTGGCAATTAAGCCAGAACTGATTGGTGGTGTTTGTATCCATGTCGGCGATAAGCTTCTTGACGGTTCGATTCGCGCCCGTCTCGCCCAAATGAAGACGACGCTCACCGCATAAAACATTCGGAGCTGTAAGATGCAACTCAATCCCAGTGAAATCAGCGATTTGCTGAAGAAGCGTATCGAAGGCCTCGGCGTTTCCGCTGATCTTCGCACGCAAGGCACCGTAGTGTCGGTGACTGACGGTATTTGCCGTGTTCACGGTCTTAGCGACGTGATGCAGGGCGAAATGCTCGAATTCCCCAACAATACGTATGGCCTTGCTCTTAACCTGGAACGTGATTCCGTTGGTGCCGTTATTCTCGGTTCCTACGAACATATTTCTGAAGGCGATTTGGTCAAGACGACTGGTCGCATTCTTTCTGTCCCTGTTGGCCCCGAACTGATTGGTCGCGTGGTTAACGCTCTCGGTCAGCCGATCGATGGCAAGGGTCCGATCAATGCCAAGATTTATGACGTGGTCGAAAAGGTCGCTCCTGGCGTTATCGATCGTCAGTCTGTTTCTCAGCCAGTTCAGACTGGTTTGAAGTCTGTTGACTCGATGGTGCCTATCGGACGCGGTCAGCGTGAACTTATCATTGGCGACCGTCAATGTGGTAAGACCGCTGTGGCTATCGATACGATCATTAACCAGAAGGGCAAGGACCTGATCTGTGTTTATGTCGCTATCGGCCAGAAGGCCTCTACGATTGCAAACGTGGTTCGTAAGCTCGAAGAAAGCGGCGCTATGGAATACACCATTGTCGTGGCTGCTACGGCTTCTGAATCCGCCGCTTTGCAGTACATCGCCCCGTACGCTGGCGCCACGATGGGTGAATACTTCCGTGACCGCGGTCAGGACTCTTTGATTGTCTATGACGACTTGACGAAGCAGGCTTGGGCATATCGTCAGATTTCCTTGTTGCTACGTCGTCCGCCGGGACGTGAAGCCTACCCTGGTGACGTTTTCTACCTTCATAGCCGTTTGCTTGAACGCGCTGCCCGTGTGAATCCGGTCTATGTTGAACGATTCACGAACGGTGAAGTCAAGGGTAAGACTGGTTCTATGACGGCTCTTCCGATCATTGAAACCCAGGCTGGTGACGTTACCGCGTTCGTTCCGACCAATGTGATTTCTATTACTGACGGTCAGATCTTCCTTGAAACCGACCTCTTCAATGCTGGTATTCGTCCGGCTATTAACCCGGGTATTTCTGTGTCCCGAGTTGGTGGCGCTGCTCAGACCAAGATCATTAAGAAGTTGGGTGGTGGTGTTCGTCTCGCTTTGGCTCAGTACCGTGAACTTGCTGCCTTTGCACAGTTCGCCTCTGACCTTGACGACGTGACCCGTAAGCAGCTCGATCGCGGTCGTGTTGTTACCGAACTCATGAAGCAGCCGCAGTATCAGCCGCTTCAGGTTTGGGAAGAAGCTCTGGTTCTCTACGCTGTGAACATGGGCGCTTACGACGACGTGGCTGTTGCTGATGCTCTTCGTGTCGAACGTGGTATGCGTGAATATCTCAAGACGCATCACGCTGATTTGATCGAAACGATCGAAGCCACGAAGGAACTCTCCAAGGACGTTGATGCTCAGCTGAAGGCAGCTATCGAAACGTTCAAGAAGAGCGGTGCTTACTAAGCGTTAACCAATCCAAGAGGACCCATATCCCATGCCAAGTACAAAGGAAATTCGCGGAAAGATCAAGAGCGTGCAAAACACGCGCAAGATCACCAAGGCGATGGAGATGGTTGCGGCCTCGAAGATGCGCAAGGCACAGGATCGGATGTTTGCTTCCCGTCCTTATGGCGATAAGATTCGAGTAATTTGCTCGCACTTAGCCAAGGCAAACAGTGAATACAAGCATCCGTTCCTTGTGAAGCACGAAGGCACTAAGAAAGTCGGTCTCATTATGGTTACGACTGACAAGGGTCTTGCTGGTCCCCTTAATACCAATATTCAGCGTCTTGTTCTTCAACAGATCAAGACCTGGAGCGCGGAAGGTTATTCCGTTGACGCTACGGCTATTGGTAATAAGGGCTTAGGCTTCCTCCAGCGCCTTCAAGCTAATGTGGTTAGCCAGGTTGTTCAACTTGGCGACCGCCCAAACCTCGACCGTCTGATTGGCGCAATCCGCGTTCAAATTCAGGCATATGTCGAAGGTAAGGTGGATTCTGTGCATCTGGCCTACTCACGTTTTGTTAACGCCATGAAGCAGGAACCCGTGATCGAGCAGATTTTGCCGCTTACGGATTCTTATCTTGATGCTGATACTAAGCGTGACCACTCGTGGGACTATCTCTACGAGCCCGACGCCGAAACCGTTCTCGACGCATTGCTTAAGCGATACGTTGAGGCTTTGATTTATCAGGCAGTTGCTGAAAATATGGCTTCTGAACAAAGTGCCCGTATGGTTGCTATGAAGGCAGCTTCGGATAACGCTAAGAAGCTTATTGGAGAGTTGCAACTTGTCTACAACAAGACTCGCCAGGCTGGTATTACGAAGGAAATCACCGAAATTGTCGGTGGTGCAGCCGCGGTGTCTTAATTGAAAGTATCGATAACTGAGGAAAACCCATGAGTATCGGACAGATCGTTCAGGTCATTGGCGCCGTGGTGGACATTGAATTTCCCCGCGAAGCCATGCCTAAGGTTTACGAAGCTCTCGTCCTTGAACGTGATGAGAACAATACCCTGGCCGAGGCCGGCCTGACCTTCGAAGTGCAACAACAGTTGGGCGACGGCGTGGTTCGTACCATTGCCATGGGCTCTTCTGAAGGTCTGCAGCGCGGCATGAAGGTCAATAGCACTGGGCACGAAATTTCTGTGCCTGTTGGCCCTAAGACCCTTGGTCGTATTATGGACGTGCTTGGTCGCCCGATCGACGATTGTGGCGATATCGGCGCTGAAGAAGTTCGCCCGATTCACCGTCCTGCCCCGAAGTTCGACGAACTTTCTCCTTCCGTTGACTTGCTTGAAACGGGTATTAAGGTTATTGACCTTATTTGTCCGTTCGCTAAAGGCGGTAAGGTTGGTTTGTTCGGCGGTGCCGGTGTGGGCAAAACCGTTAACATGATGGAATTGATCAACAACATTGCTAAGCAGTACGGTGGTTATTCTGTGTTTGCTGGTGTTGGTGAACGTACCCGTGAAGGGAACGACTTCTATCATGAAATGGAAGATTCGAAGGTTTTGGACAAGGTTGCCATGGTCTTCGGTCAGATGAATGAACCTCCGGGAAACCGTCTTCGTGTTGCCTTGACTGGTCTTACGATGGCTGAAGCTTTCCGTGATGAAGGTCGTGACATTCTTCTCTTCATCGACAACATCTACCGTTACACTTTGGCTGGTACTGAAGTTTCTGCTTTGCTCGGTCGTATGCCGTCTGCTGTGGGTTATCAGCCGACGCTTGCTGAAGAAATGGGTAAGCTTCAGGAACGTATTGCCTCCACGAAGACAGGTTCTATTACGTCTATTCAGGCCGTTTACGTGCCTGCTGACGACTTGACTGACCCGTCTCCGGCTACAACCTTCGGTCACTTGGACGCTACGGTTGTGTTGTCTCGTGATATCGCTTCTCTCGGTATTTATCCGGCCGTTGACCCGCTTGACTCTACGTCTCGTCAGGTTGACCCGAACATTATCGGTGAAGAGCATTACACGACCTGCCGTCGAGTTCAGGAAACTCTCCAGCGCTATAAGGAACTTCGCGACATTATCGCCATTCTCGGTATGGACGAACTCGCTCCTGAGGATAAGATGACGGTGATGCGTGCTCGTAAGATCCAGAACTTCCTTTCTCAGCCGTTCCATGTGGCAGAAGTCTTTACTGGTGCCCCTGGTAAATACGTTCCGCTCAAGGAAACTATCCGCGGCTTCAAGATGATTGTTGAAGGTGAGTGCGACGAGCTTCCCGAACAGGCTTTCTACATGGTGGGTACCATTGACGAAGCCTTCGAAAAGGCGAAGACCCTGAAGTAATGCTTGTCTGGATCAACTGCAAAGTAGTTGATCCAGTCAGGCGCCCGACAACGGAGCAACAAAAATGGCTACTATTAAAGTTGACGTCGTTAGCGCGGAAGAGTCTATCTTCTCCGGTGACGCCGAGCTCGTTTCGCTGCCCGGTCAGTCTGGCGAATTAGGTATTTTGCCTGGACACGTGCCCCTTATTACACTGATCCGTCCTGGTTTTGTTCGCATTCATTTGCCGGGCAAGCAGGAAGTGGAGCAGGTGTTTGTGGCTGGTGGTGTGCTTGAAGTTCAACCCAATTTAGTCACTGTGTTGGCTGACACGGCCGTTCGTAGTAAGGACCTCGATGAGGCCAAGGCTGCGAAAGCGCTTGAAGATGCACGTACACAGCGTCAAAATGCTACGGGTGAACTCGAAATTGCCAAGCTCGAAGCAGAAATGGCTGCTTTGGCAGCTCAGCTTGTTGCAATCAAGAAGATTCGTCAGCAGCGTTAAGCGAACGTTGTTTCATAGAAAAAAGGTGGTATTGGATCAATACCACCTTTTTTTACTTTAATTCAAAAAAATATGACAAGCTAAGGGCAACGGTTGTATAACTTAGTTTTCAATGCAGAAGAAGTTGAAAAACGGAGACCAAAATGACAAGCGTTAAGGTACTGGTAACTACAGACGGGTCTAATCTTAGTGATAAGGCTATTGATACCGCAATTGAGTTGGTTGAACAACTGCATGGTGAGTTGATTGGTATGACGGCAGTGATCGGAGCTCCTCCAGCGGGTGGTTTTGAAGCGGAAGACACTGCTGTTCGTGATCGTTTAGCCATTATTTCGCGTAAGGCTGCTGAGAAAGGTGTGCCATGTGAAGTAGTAGCGGAACACGCTGATGCTGTTTGGAAAGGAGTTCTTGCCTGTGCTGTACGCCATAATGTGAATTTTATTGTTATGGCTAGTCGAGGCTTGGGTTCGATCGGTTCTTTATTGTTGGGAAGTGAAACGCAAAAAGTGCTACATAAGGCCGATCGACCAGTTTTAATCGTTCGTTAATTGGAAGACAAGTATTTATGTAGTCGCTCGAGTAGGTCTTGGGAAGATAGCCCGTAGATAGCCAGGCTTTTTTCTCGACTGGTATCTCCTCGAGTGAGCTCGATAGAGCTTTTAGGTATGTGTAGTAGCTTGGCGAAGAACTTGATTAATACAGTGTTAGCTTTGCCATCGACAGGAGGTGAGGCTAAGCATACTTTCAGCTTATCGCCATAGATACCAACGATAGCAGTGCGTTTTGCTGCTGGTTGCGCATGAATAGCCAAAAATAATTCATTATTTTTGCCAATCGAAAGCCAGTTTGTGTTCGTCAAGGGCGATTCTGGATGAGTAGGCATTTTTTGCTCTTTCTTTTATATAGCTTCTAAATGGAAACCATGAAACCGATCAATGATTGCTTCTTACGAGCGCTCAAGCGTGAAAAAACTGATTTTACCCCTGTTTGGTTAATGCGTCAGGCAGGGCGTTATCTTCCTGAATACTGCGAAACCCGCGCTCGTGCCGGGAGTTTCATGGGCTTAGCTATGAATCCTGAGTATGCGACAGAGGTCACTTTACAACCCATTGATCGCTACGGGTTAGATGCTGCTATTCTTTTTTCGGATATTTTGACAGTTCCAGATGCGATGGGTTTAGGCCTGCAGTTTGTTGCAGGAGAAGGCCCTGTTTTTGATAAGCCTGTACAATCCGAGGAGGCTGTCAAGCAATTGTTTGTGCCTGATCCTAATCAGGAACTGCGCTATGTTATGGATGCAGTTGCATGCATTCGTAGAGCATTGAATAATCGCGTTCCTTTGATTGGTTTTTCTGGGTCTCCTTTTACTTTAGCTTGTTACATGATTGAAGGGCGCGGCAGTCGCGATTTTCGTACAGTCAAGACGATGATGTACCGTCGTCCTGACTTGTTCGAACGCGTGCTTGAGGTTAATGCTGAGGCGGTAGCTAAGTATCTATCCGCACAGATTGATGCAGGGGCGCAGGCTATTCAGATCTTTGATACCTGGGGAGGCATGCTGGCCGATGGAGATTTCCAAAGATTCTCGCTGCGTTATACGCAAAAAGTACTTGAGCAAGTGAAGACCCTGCAAAACAACGAAACTGTTCCTTCGATTGTCTTTACCAAAGGAGGCGGGGAATGGCTGTCTGACATCGCGGCTTGTGGTTGCGATGCAGTTGGTTTGGATTGGACAACTAATATTCAACGAGCTCGCAAGGTTGTCGAAGATAAGGTTTCTTTACAGGGAAATATGGATCCGTTTGCGCTTTTCGGTACTGAAGAGGCTATTCGTGCCGAAGTTCGTAAGGTTCTTGATGGATACGGAAAAGTCAACCAAGGTGGGCATGTGTTTAATTTAGGTCACGGCATAAACCAATTCACGCCGATCGAGAATGTTCAAATTTTGGTTGATGAAGTCCACGCTTATAGTCGTCAATACCATTAAATAGTAGTAGCAGTTATGCACAGAAAACAAGCCCTGTGCACAACCTACCAAAGGCGCTTACGGCAATGACTTGTAAGCGCCTTTATTGTTAAGCAGCCTAAATTTCAGGTGATTGCAAGAGTATTCTTATCTTTTTTAACGCTGGTTAAATTGTTAAAAAAGATAAGAAAGAAGAGTCCTTTTCTGAAAATCCACAGACTTATCCACAACAGAGTTTTATTGAGTTTGTTTATGAAAGAGGGAAATTCTCTTTACGCAAAAGTCATTGTCGAGGCGCCGGGATTAGCTCCTTTAGATTATGTTGTACCTGCGGACATGATGGTTGCTGTAGGGGATCGAGTTATTGTCGGGCTCCGTACGCGTAATGTGGTTGGCATTGTTGTAGGTTTACAAAATGCTCCGGATTTCACGAAAGCTCGCCTTCGTTCGATTAAACAAGTTTTACGTGAGACGGCGCCTTTGTCGGCTGAGTGGCTGGCTCTTACCAAATTTGCGGCGCAGTATTATGTGCGCTCATGGGGAGAATCGGCAGTTCCTGCGTTACCTATTTTTTTTCGTAAGGTACCTGGTGTTAGACATAAAACGCAGTTTGCTAAATTGTTAGATATGCCAACACGATTGATCGGAGAGGATAAGCGGCCTACATTAAATGCAGAACAGCAATATGCAGTCGATACGGTCAGTACTACGTCAGGTTTCGCACCATTCCTTTTATATGGGGTGACGGGGTCGGGTAAGACTGAGGTTTATTTACATATCATTGAGCGTGTTTTGCGACAAGAGTCAAATACTCAGGTTTTGCTATTAGTTCCTGAGATCAACTTAACACCTCAGCTTGAGGAACGTGTCAGATCACGTTTTCCTCAAGAGCAGGTAGTCGCTTTAAACTCAGAATATTCCGACACTGAACGAGCGAGAGCTTGGTTAGCAGTCCATGAAGGGCGAGCTAGGGTATTGGTTGGAACTCGATTGGCGATCTTTACTAGTTTTAAGAAGTTGTCACTCATCATCGTTGATGAAGAGCATGATAGTTCTTATAAAGCTGGAGATGGTTTACGTTTTTCAGCAAGAGATTTAGCTGTATGGCGAGCAAGTAAGAATCAAATTCCTGTTGTTTTAGGCTCGGCGACACCGTCTATTGAAACTTGGGTGAAGGCGAATACGGGAGGATATTCGCTACTTACTTTAAAAGAAAGAGCTGTAAAAGAGGCTCAACTTCCTACTATTCATTTAGTGGATGTACCACGGCGTGGAGCAAGGCGGGCTTTATCAGACGTAGTGGTCGAGAAGATTCAGCAATATCTCAATGCAGGAAAGCAAGTTCTAGTCTTTCTAAACCGGCGTGGTTATGCACCAGTTTTATCTTGCCCTGCTTGTGATTGGGTAAGTACCTGTCAAAGATGTTCTACATTCGCTGTTTTTCATAAGAAAACACAGACTCTTACTTGTCACCATTGTGGATGGAGTACCCCGGTGCCAGAGACTTGTCCAGTGTGTGGCAATGTAGATATTATTCCGAGGGGTATCGGCACAGAACGAGTCGAGGAAGAATTAGCTCATTTATTTCCCGCGGCACGCGTTTTACGCATTGATCGTGATAGTGTTTCTAGGAAGTATGAGGCTGAGAAAGCGTTTCAACAAGTTCACCAAGGAAAGGTTGATATTCTCGTTGGTACTCAAATGATTGCTAAAGGGCATGACTTTGCAAACGTAGGCTTGGTAGTTATTTTGAATTCAGATTCGCAAATCTTAAGTCCTGATGCTCGCGCTAAGGAAAGATTGTTTTCAACTTTAATGCAGGTGGCAGGTAGAGCAGGTAGGCATGGAGATCAAGGTCTGGTGTTAATTCAAACCCGTTTACCTGAAGAGCCTATTTTTTCGCATTTGGAAAAGCAGGACTATGATGGATTTGCAACTGCGTTGGTGAATGAACGAAGAGAAAATTGGTGTGTGCCTTTTGTTTATCAAGCTTTGTTGACTGCGCAAGCGAAGACGTTGGCTGAAGCTTTGTATTTCTTACAGGCTGTTGCGAAACAAGCGATATCGTTTATGTCTGATGATATTCGCGTTTACGATCCTGTCCCTATGCCAGTTGTGCGTTTGATGGATATTGAACGAGCGCAACTATTAATAGAGGCTGACAACCGGGCTTCGTTAAATCGCTTTCTTTGGGCGTGGCAATCTACCTTTCAGTCCCCGACTGGTATTGATTGGACTATTGAGGTGGACCCGTTGTCGATATAACCCCCGTATTGCTATTAATTAAAAGGCATGAAGGATTCGGGTATAATGCGATTTTCCTCTACGTGGTGAAATGGATATCATACCGCCCTCCGAAGGCTGTGTTGCAGGTTCGATTCCTGCCGTAGGGACCATTGCAATGCCGTACCGTATTTTATGGTGCGGTTTTTTTTCTTCAATTTCTAACTTTTAATCATTAAATCTTGGCAGTTAAAAGGAGGAAATGAAGGTATGATAAAAAAGCTTTTACTTCGGTTGTAGTGAGTAAGTGCAATTGACCAACAGGACTGGAGAACTTCTCAATGAAAATACCTGTAGACATTGCTCTGCATAAGAAGCGCAGAGAATTAGAATTAGTCTACGATGACGGCGCAGTGAATCTGAGCTTTGAATTTTTACGTGTTATGTCGCCGTCGGCAGAGGTTCAAGGTCATACTCCTGATGAAGCTGTCCTTCAAGTAGGAAAGCGTCTGATTGATATCACAGGTATCGAGCTTGTTGGTAATTACGCAGTTCGACTGATTTTTTCTGATGGGCATGAATCAGGAATCTACAGTTGGGATTATTTCCAAAAGCTCATAGAGCAGAGAGAAGAATTGTGGAGTGCTTATCTGAATGATTTGGCTGAGGCTGGAGCTTCGCGTGAACCCGATGACCCAGCGAATAAGCCCTTCGAAGAGAAAGCAAAACCTGTACATAAGTGTTCGCACTGAGAATCTTTCAAAAATGCAGAAAAAACAAGAATCGACCTCAGAAACAGAAGCTCATAAAATTGACTTCGGCTACCAGTTAGTCGATGAAGATCGCAAAGCGGATCAAGTACGAGAAGTCTTTGATAGCGTAGCGCCTAAATATGATCTGTTGAATGACTTGCTTAGTTTAGGTTTGCATCGATATTGGAAACGTCGATGCATTGCTTCCACTGAGGTCAAAGACGGACAGAAGGTTCTAGATATCGCAAGCGGAACTTGTGACTTAGCGATTGCTTTGGCCCGTCAAGCAGGTGCAGGAAACGTTGTTGCGACTGACATCAATCATGAAATGTTGGCTATTGGTGCACAGCGTTTACGTCAGGCAGGCTTTCCATGCCCAGTCGTCGAAGCTGATGCGGAAAAGTTACCTTTTCCGTCGAATACCTTTGATGTGATTACTGTGTCTTTCGGTATTCGTAACATGACGCACAAAGATCGTGCATTATCCGAAATGCTACGCGTATTACGTCCAGGTGGTCGGTTGTTAGTGTTGGAGTTTTCTCGTTGCAGTACTTGGTTGAAGCCTGTGTACGATTTCTATTCGTTCCATTTTATGCCTTGGGCAGGTGGTGTCATTGCAGGAGACAAGGAATCGTATCGTTATTTGGCTGAATCTATTCGCATGCATCCAGATCAACCTACCTTTGCTGACATGATGAAAGTTGCGGGATTTGAACAAGTTTCGTGGACAAATATGACTTTCGGTATTTGTGCCTTGCATATTGGCTTTAAGCCTAGAGGATAAGAAGGCTATGTAGTGGCTCTTGTAGAGGAATCATATATATGAAAAGGTTTCTAGCTGTCTTTTTGGTTTGTTTGAGTTTGATCACTATTAGTGTTGATGCTGACGCAGCAAGACGTTTTGGTGGCGGTAGTAGTTTTGGTCGTAGTGCTCCTACGTTTAGTCAAAAAGCGCCAGCCCCTTCCGCTGCTCCTCAAAATCAACAGAAAGCGGCATCTCCTACACAACAAAAACAAACTGCTACACCTAATCAAGCGACTCCTCAGCGTCCGTCTATGATGCGTAGCGTTTTGACGGGTCTCGCTGCGGCTTTAGGTATTTCAGCGCTTTTATCTATGCTGGGTATCAATGGTGCTGGTTTGGTGAGCTTGATAACTGGTATCTTGTTAGCTTTAGTTGTGTTCATGCTTATTCGTTGGGGTATGAGTAAGTTCATGCCACGTTCTGTTGCTACGTCAAGTGGTACGTATACAAACAAGCAGGAATCGACTATAGAAGTACCCCCAATGCAACGAGAAGCTACTCAACCACTAGGTTCTAATGTCCGTCATGGAAGTGTGATGGATCAGTTTAGTGGTGTGTCTCAATCTTCAGGGGTTCAAGATATTACGCCTGATAATTTTGATCGTGAAGGCTTTCTTCAAACAGCGAAAACACAGTATGTCAAGCTCCAAAAGGCTTGGGATAGTGGAAACGTGATTGAAATTTCAGACTTTACGACACAAGACGTTTTTGTTGCATTAACTCATCAGTTAAGAGAACGTGGTTCTCAGGTTTATCACTCTGAAATTGTAGAGTTGCACAATCAACTCTTGGGTATTGCTGAGGCAGACAACATGTATGTCGCAAGCGTGAATTTTACGGGGCTCATTCGTGTGGAAGATGAGTTGGAAGAGCTCAATGAAATTTGGATTTTGGAAAAGCCAATTCATGGTGATGGAGGTTGGTTGCTCGCTGGGATTCAGCAAAATCCAATCGATTCGCCTGATTGATGCTCATAGTTAAAAATTAAAAAAAAAACGACGCCATTTTTCTACGAAGACTAGAGAAATGGCGTCTTTTTTTGATTTCGATGAAACTTTGCCCAATTGTTTAGGAAACCCCTCTTTTTTTTACTCTTTTAAGCCTGCAACAAGCGCTAATTGCCCTACAATTCGCGGCAATAAAACAAAGTTTTCCGTTCAACGTCGTTTTATGAGGATTGTGTGAGATGGCGCTGATTGGTTTTGTGATGCTCTACATGTTGCTGACCATTGCGATTGGTTTGTATGCAGCGACGCGTGTAAGCAGTACGAGCGATTTTGCCCTTGCGGGGCGTAGTTTGCCGTTGCCGATGGTTATCACGGCAACTTTTGCAACCTGGTTTGGATCGGAAACGATCTTAGGACTCCCAGGACGTTTTATAGAAGACGGAATTGCTGGCGTAATCGAAGAGCCGTTCGGTTCTGGGATGGCCTTGATTTTGGTCGGGATGTTCTTTGCACAAAAGCTTTACCGATTGAACATTTTGACCATTGGCGATTATTATCGTGATCGTTATGGCAGAGTAATCGAAGTTCTATGCACGTTGTTCATTGTCTTATCCTATCTTGGATGGGTTGGTGCACAAGTTGCTGCGTTAGGCTTGGTGATCAATCTGATTACCGAAGGGTATATTTCTGTTTCCGCTGGTATGATCATTGGCACTATTGTTGTGCTTGTTTACACCATGTATGGTGGAATGTGGTCTGTCGCAGTGACAGACTTTGTCCAAATGATCATTATTGTCTGTGGCTTAATAGCCATTTTATGGTTTGCTTCAGATTTGGCCGGTGGTTTTGATCAGGTAGTTGATTACGCGAGAGAGCGTGATCTCTTCAATGCGTTACCAGAGCCCTCGCTATCAGGTTGGCTCTTTTGGATTTCAGCAGCCATCACTATGATGATTGGGTCTATCCCGCAACAGGACGTTTTTCAACGTGTCATGTCTGCAAAAAACGTACCAACTGCGGTTGCAGGTCCAATCATTGGTGGATGTGTGTATATTCTGTTTGCCTTTGTACCTATGTTTATTGTGATCGCAGCTATTTTGGTGATGCCTGGTGAAGCCAAGGATATGCTGACAAGCGATCCACAACGGTTGTTGCCAACTTTGGTACGTGATCACATGCCAATGTGGTTAAGAGTAGTGTTTTTTGGTGCAGTTTTATCGGCTGTTATGTCAACGGCATCTGCAACTATGTTGGCACCATCTACTGCCTTTGTTAGCAATATTTTGACGCATGTTATTAAATTAAACGATCGAGATATGCTCAAAGCGATGCGTTGGACTGTTTTTGTTTTTGCATTAATGGTTTTGACCTATTCGTTATGCGTTGAGGGGACGGCGATTTATGACATGGTGGCAATGGCATATCAATTCCCTGTGATTGGCGCTTTTTGGCCTTTAGTGTGTGGTTTGTACTGGAAACATACAACCAAACAGGGGGTATTGCTTTCGATGATGTTAGGTGCTACCACCTGGCTTATTTTGACAGCTACCCCTGCTGGAGAGGTCTTCCCGAATGTTCTTGGGGGATTTATAGCTGCTGGGATAGGCATCGTGGTAGGTTCGTTGTTACCGACACGTGGCAATCGCGAGTATTTGGCATGGTGGGCTGAAAAGAATCGCGACAATGTGATTAATGAGCCATTGCTTCCTCGGGCACCATCTGTTCCGATGAGTACGTCAGCCTGTTAAAATTTAACCACCATATCACTGGCGGGAGCCTCGATGAGGCTCCCGTTGTTTTTTAAGGTACAGCATATCAATGAATATTGTCATTCTCGCGGCTGGCATGGGTAAGCGTATGCGTTCTCGTTTGCCCAAGGTTCTTCAGCCTTTAGCAGGGCGTCCAATGTTAGATCACGTGCTTTCTGCAGTTGAAGCATTAGCAACTGAAAAAGTTGTGGTTGTTGGGCATTGTGCTCAAGAGGTGAAAAATCATTATGAAGATCGAAGTGGGTTACGCTTTGTTCTTCAAATGCCTCAGTTGGGAACGGGGCATGCGCTAATGCAGGCTTGGCCAGCACTAGACAAAACCAAGTCACATACGTTGGTTTGTTTGGGGGATGTCCCTCTGTTATCGAGTGAAACCCTAGAGAAAATGAAAAGCTTGGCGACAGCGGAAGAACTTGTTTTACTAACCGTTAATCTTGATCAGCCGAAGGGATATGGACGCATTGTACGTAATGCTCAGGGACAGGTGACATCTATCGTTGAAGAAAAAGATGCAACGGATGAACAGCGGGCGATTCGCGAAGTAAATACGGGCATTATGTTGTTACCCACTGCAAAGCTTGATGATTGGTTGAAGCGTTTGAGTAATGAAAATGCTCAGCAAGAGTATTACTTAACTGATCTGATTGGCTTTGCGGCTCAGGACGGTGTTGAAATTAAGACTGTACAGCCCGAGCACACTTATGAGGTTGAAGGTGTGAATTCTAAGGTACATTTAGCTGCTTTAGAAAGAGTATGGCAACGTGCGCAGGCGCAACGCTTATTGGAAGCTGGCGTTACGTTAATTGATCCTGATCGCATTGATATTCGTGGTGAGCTTATTTGTGGTCGCGACGTCGAAATTGATGTTGGTTGTATTTTTGAAGGACGTGTTGAGTTAGCGGATGGCGTTCGTGTTGGAGCTTACTCCGTAATTCGTAATGCGAGAATCGAAGAAAATGTCGAGATTTTGCCGTTTTGTCACTTTGATGGAGCGGTAGTAGGAAAGGATTCTCGTGTAGGCCCATATTCGCGTTTGCGTCCAGGTGTGGAATTAAAGGGAAATAATCACATTGGCAACTTCGTTGAAGTAAAGAAGTCAGTGGTCGGTTTGGATTCAAAAGTGAATCACTTGACTTACATTGGTGATGCAGATGTTGGTCAGCGTGTCAATGTAGGTGCGGGTACGATTACGTGTAATTACGATGGCGTTAATAAATTCAGAACTGTGATCGGTGACGATGCTTTTATTGGCTCAGATACGCAGTTAGTTGCACCTGTGGTTGTTGGTGCTGGTGCGACGATTGGTGCTGGTACGACTTTGACACGCAATGCGCCCGAGGGTAAGTTAACTCTGTCTCGAGCTCGTCAGATGACCATTGAAGGTTGGACGCGACCGAAAAAGAAATAATCTGTTTGGAGAGTAAATTATGTGTGGAATTGTCGCGGCTGTGAGTTATCGAAACGTTGTTCCGACGTTACTTGAAGGGTTACGTCGATTGGAATACCGTGGATATGACTCGTGTGGTGTTGCTACTGTGACAGATAACCAACTACAGAGAGCTCGTTCGGTTGCACGTGTTCATGAATTGGCAGAGCAATGTGAAGAAGATGGGGTAGCTGGTCAAACAGGCATCGCTCATACTCGATGGGCAACACATGGTGCGCCTGAGGTGTGCAATGCACATCCATTGGTTTCACGTGATCATGTTGCATTGGTTCATAACGGTATTATCGAGAACCATGAAGAGATTCGTCGTTTGTTGCAGGACAAAGGCTATGTTTTTACGAGCCAGACAGACACGGAAGTTATCGCTCATTTGGTGAATGATTGCTATGAAGACGATCTTCTTCAAGCGGTTATGAAGGCTGTGAGTTTTCTTAAAGGAAGTTACGCTATCGCGGTGATTGCGTCTGATGAGCCACATCGTGTGATTGCGGCACGTCAAGGGTCACCGATGGTGTTAGGCATTGGAGAAGGTGAAAACCTAGTAGCTTCAGACGCTATGGCCATTGGAGGTGTGACGGATCAGATTGTTTATTTGTCTGAAGGTGATGTGGTTGATTTGAATCCCAGCACTTGGACTGTTTATGCTCGCGAAGGTGAAGAAGGGGCTTTTGTGCCTGTTGAACGCGATATTCGCGTCGTTCATGCTTATGCAGGCGCTGTAGAGTTGGGACCGTATCGCCATTTCATGCAAAAAGAAATTTTTGAACAGCCTCGGGCAGTGAGCGATACGTTAGAAGGTGTTGCGGCAATTTCTCCAACGTTGTTTGGTGAGAACGCTGAAGATATTTTTAAGCAAACGAAACGATTACTGTTCCTTGCTTGTGGCACATCCTATTACGCAGCGTTAACGGCGAAGTATTGGATTGAGGAGTTGGCTGGTGTTCCGTGCGATGTTGAAATTGCTAGCGAGTATCGATATCGCATTTCGGTTCCTGATCCAGATACATTGGTCGTGACAATTTCTCAATCAGGGGAAACGGCTGATACGTTAGCAGCACTTCGTCATGCACGCGATGCTTTGGGGATGAATAAGACATTGACCATTTGTAATGTAGCGACATCGGCTATGGTTCATGAAAGTATGCTGTCGTACATTACACGCGCAGGTGTAGAGATCGGTGTGGCTTCCACGAAGGCTTTTACAACGCAGCTAACGGCACTGTATTTGCTTGCTTTGACTTTAGCTAAGCTCGGCGGTCGTTTGAGCCTAGAGGATGAGGAAGAGGAACTGAAACGTCTACGGCATTTACCTGTAGCAATGAGTGCAGTTTTAGCGTTGGAACCGCAAGTTATGGCTTGGGCAGAACGTTTCGCAGCCAAGCAAGATGCTTTGTTCTTAGGTCGTGGTGTACATTACCCCATTGCTCTTGAAGGGGCTTTAAAGCTGAAGGAAATCAGTTATATTCATGCGGAAGCCTATCCTGCTGGAGAGCTCAAACATGGGCCGTTAGCGCTGGTTGATAGCACAATGCCAGTTGTGACTGTTGCACCTAATGATAGTTTGCTTGAGAAGCTTAAGAGTAATATGCAGGAAGTGCGTGCTCGTGGTGGTGAGTTGTATGTCTGCGCTGACGGAGACTCGGTGATTGATGCTGTTGAGGGTATGCATGTCATTCGTTTGCCCGAAAATTATGGAAGACTATCGCCGATCTTACATATTGTGTCGCTTCAATTACTGGCGTATCACACCGCTTTAGCACGTGGTACTGACGTTGATAAGCCACGTAACTTAGCGAAGAGTGTTACAGTGGAATAAATGTGATGGCTAAAAAAAATGGGGAAGTCTACTTGCTTCCCCATTTTTTTAACTGCCAGCCATAAAGGTTCGAATACCTGATCCGATGAACTGAACCCCAATACAAATTAGTAAAAAACCCATCAATTTACCAAGAACTAATGTACCTGAAGGTCCTAAGCGACGCGTCAAAATATCAGAGTAACGCATGACTGACCAAGAGGCCATAGCAGTGCAAGCGATGGCCAATAATGTCCATCCAATCGCTATGCCAATATCGATGTAGTCAGAAAGTTCGGCAATTTCAGTTGAAAAGCCGATAACTACAGCTATTGTGCCTGGACCAGCAATGCCTGGCATAGCGATGGGAAAAAACGCGTAATCATCCTTGTCTCTGCGAACAATGGGCGCTTTATTAGGAGAGGTGCCTCCAAACAGCATTTGGTAGCCAATGGCGGCAACTACGAGACCACCGGAAATACGCATGGCGCCATAAGAAATCCCAAAAAATGCCAAGAGCATATTGCCCCCAAGCAAACTGACTCCCATGATAATCCCAGCGTATATCGCTGCCCAATTGGCCTGTTGACGACGGCGTTCTTCCGACATGCCTTGAGTCAAACTGACAAATAACGGGAGTTTTGAAAGCGGATTCGTGATGACGAGCAAGGAAACGAGACCGCCTAAAAAGTATTGAAAATGAATGGCTTCCAACATGGTTATCCGCTTTTTGGTTTGTGGGGTCGAATTGAAGCGCACAGATTAGGCTATTCCAGCGGTGATTGCAAGAGCTAGAGAGAAAGGTTTTTAAGTCAAGTCAAAAGATCAGGAATTAGATAGAAGCTTAAGAAGTGACTAAATGAAGGGGGAGCTAAGTAAAAGAGTGAGAAGAAGTTAATTGGCAACTTCCCTTTGCGGCGATGTATTATTGATAGCCCTTCTAAAACACTCGTTTTTATAAGAAAGGCGATCTCAATTACTGGAGTAAAGAATGTCATCAGCCTCATCCACTAAAAGAACACCAATCTATAAGGTGTTGTACTTTCAGGTTATCTGCGCCATTATTTTTGGGATCTGTTTAGGATTTTGGGTGCCTGATATTGGGGCATCTATGAAGCCGTTAGGGGATGGCTTTATCCGATTGATCAAGATGATCATTGCTCCCGTTATTTTTTGTACCGTTGTCACAGGGATTGCTGGTATGGAAGATATGAAGAAGGTGGGCAAAACAGGAGGTTTGGCGCTTTTATATTTCGAGGTTGTTTCGACCATTGCTTTGGTGATTGGTCTCATTATTGTGAATACTGTCCAGCCAGGTGTTGGTATGCATGTGGATCCAAATACATTGGATCAAGCCGCCGTTTCTGCATATACAGGACCTGGAAAAATGCAAACCACAACAGAGTTTTTGATGAATGTGATTCCGAATACTGTGGTTGGGGCATTCGCAGACGGAAACATTCTTCAGGTTTTGTTTTTCTCAATTCTTTTTGGCTTTGCGCTACATAAATTTGGTGGTCGAGGAACGCTGATTTTTGATGTCATTGAAAAATCGGCACATGTCCTATTTCAAATTGTTGGCATGATTATGCGAGTAGCTCCCGTCGGGGCTTTTGGAGCTATGGCTTTCACGATTGGGAAATACGGTATTGCCTCGCTATTGCCGTTGGCAAAATTGATGGGAACGTTTTATTTGACCTGTGTGCTTTTTATTTTCTGTGTTTTAGGCACGATTTGTCGGGTACATGGGTTTTCAATCTTACGTTATATCTCTTATATCAAAGAAGAGCTATTGATCGTCTTGGGGACGTCTTCCTCGGAATCGGTACTTCCTCGAATGATGAGTAAGATGGAAATGGCGGGTGTCTCTCGCCCTGTGGTTGGTTTGGTGATTCCTACAGGCTACTCGTTTAACCTAGATGGAACAGCTATCTACTTAACGATGGCGGCGGTGTTTATTGCGCAGGCATGTGATGTCGATATGACACTTACGCAGCAATTAACTTTACTGGCTGTGTTGTTGTTGACTTCCAAGGGGGCGGCAGGGGTTACTGGTTCGGGCTTTATTGTTCTTGCTGCTACTTTATCTGCTGTTGGACACGTACCTGTAGCAGGATTGGCGCTCATTCTAGGTATCGATCGTTTCATGAGTGAGGCGCGTGCTTTAACCAATATGATTGGCAATGGGATTGCTTGTGTTGTCGTTGGTCATTGGTGTCGAGAGGTTGATAACGAGAAACTCAAGGCGGTAATGCATAGCGAACGCTGATTAAATAAGGGGGGTGTTGCAAAGTTCAGGGAAACCTGATTTTTGTAACACCCCCGTTCATTTAACCTTCTAATGAAGGATTATTTTTGGGTTGTAAATCGAACAGGGATAAAGATACGACCACCGTCACGCTGTACGAGTAAGAGAACTTTATCGCCCTTACATTGGGTCAGAAGATCTTGCTGTTTTTTCAATGTTATGCCATTGGCTGTAACAAGAATATCGCCTTCTCGAATACCGGCTTTAGCGGCTAAACCAGAAGCTTGAGTGACTAGAAGACCACTTGTTTCAGCTTGTTTTTCCTCTTCTTTGTTGAGAGGACGAGTAACGACTCCTAGTCGATTTACATTTTCGGTAGCAACCTGTTGCTCTTCAGCGGTTTTGTTCGAACCTATGGTGATTTGAAGATCAATTTTCTGTTTATCTCTGAATACCGTCAACGTTGCTATAGAGCCTGGGCGCATAGTGCTTACAAGCATCGGCAAGGAGACAGAGGAGGTGACCTTGGTTCCGTTAAGCGCAAGGATTACATCGCCAACCTTCAGGCCGGCTTTTTCAGCAGGACTATCTTTTTCAATCTTAGTGACGAGAGCACCTTCAGGTGTCTTTAAGCCGAAGCTATTCGCTAGTTCTTGATTCAACTCCTGAATGTATACGCCAACATAGCCACGTGTCACACGACCATCTTTAACTAATTGATCTTTAATTTGCATAGCAAGATCAATCGGAATGGCAAATGAAAGTCCCATGAAGCCGCCTGAGGTAGAGAATATCTGCGAGTTAATTCCGATGACCTCACCATTCATGTTAAAGAGCGGTCCTCCTGAGTTACCAGGATTCACAGCGACGTCTGTTTGAATAAAAGGGACGTATTGATCACTAGGAAGGTTACGTGAGACTGCCGAAACAATCCCCGCTGTAACCGTGTTGTCAAGTCCAAAGGGGCTACCAATGGCAGCAACCCATTCTCCAACTTTCAATTTACTTGAGTCGCCGATTTTTAAAACGGGAAGATCCTTAGCTTCAATCTTGATAATGGCGATGTCTGTTTTTTTGTCAGAACCAAGGACTTTTCCTTTGAATTCACGCTTGTCGGTCAGGCGCACAATCAATTCATCAGCGCCTTCAACCACATGGGCGTTAGTCATGATGATTCCGTCTGAGGAAACAATAAATCCAGACCCTGTGCCACGTTGCTCAGGGATTTCCTGAGGCCCACCAAAGTTGAATGGGATGCCAAAGCGGCGGAAAATTTCTGCTCCCCGAGGATCTAATCCTGGAATGCTCATACCTTCAACTGTTCGAGCATTGCGAATCATTTGAATGTTGACGACCCCAGGACCGTTTTCTTCAACCAATTTCACAAAATCAGGGAGCTGAGCTTGCTGGTTACTGGTTGAGGTAAAGAAACTTGCTTGGGCATCAGAAGGAGAAAAAGCAAGAGAGCTAACGCTTGCCAACATGAGGGTGAAAACAGCTGAACGAACAAATTTTGGTGCAAACATGCTAATTTCCTGAACGAAAAACTGATAGTGACAGTGACGGAAAGTGTTCTTTGAACTTTAGAACAAATTCACTGATTTCAGAGGCTTTGTGAAGTAAGCCTTGTGCCAATAAAGTTAAAGTTGTAACAGAAGCTCTTTTACATTGATCGTTCGATGGTTGATGTACCAAGTTTAGGTAAGCGAATCCTAAATGTGGTTCCTCGTCCATCAAGTCCATCGTCAATTTCTATAGTCCCATGATGGATGTCAATGATTCGTTTCACAATAGCAAGCCCTAAGCCTGTGCCTGAGGTTTTTGTGCCTAAAGCACGATAGAAGCGATCAAAGACACGTTGACGTTCATCAGGAGCTATTCCAGGCCCGTTGTCTGCGATTTCAATCACAGAAAATTCGTTATCAGGTGTTGTATGAGTGCGTAGCTCGATACGTCCATTCTCTGGCGTGTAGCGAATCGCATTGTCAGTCAAATTGGTCATCATTAGACGAATGGCGTCTTCTAATCCCTCAGTCGATGCAGGATTGGTGGATGCGCTAACAGAGATGTGCTTTTGAAAGGCAATAGGCGACATGTCTTCACAAACACTATGTGCAAGGCTATCCAATTTGACTGTGCTAGCGGGATGCTTGGTTGAGTCTGGGTCTAATCTAGCAAGAGTGAGTAATTGTTGTACCAGCCGAGTAGCGCGGTTAATGCCCTCATTGAGTCTGACTAGACTTTTTTGACGAGCTTCTTCGGTTTTGGCGCGTTGGGCTAGTTGTACTTGCAGTTTTAATGCTGTCAGTGGTGTGCGCAATTCATGTGCGGCATCAGATGCAAAGCGTTGTTGTGCAGTAAGGCTTTCGCGTAACCGTTCTAGAAGGTGATTAATGGCATGAACCAATCCTTCAAGCTCTGTTGGCAATCCTTTGGTAGAAATAGGCTTGAGTGATGCTGGTGAACGTCGAGCAACAGACCGAGCAGTCTTCTCAAGCGGTGCTAACCCACTACCTACAACGATCCACACAGCGATGGCAATGAAGGGTAACAGTAAGCAAAGAGGTTGTAGTACACGGAAAGCTGATGTGGCGGCAAGCTCAGTGCGAACAGCGGTATCTTGCCCAACTGTGATAATCAATGGACCTGCCGCAGCAGAGTATGTTCGCCAGGTTGTCCCATTAAGCTTTTCTGAGGCAAAACCAGGGCCGTCAGGCAAAGGCAGATATTGCTGATCTTCTCTTTGCCAAACAGTGTTAGATGCAGAGTCATAGACTTGGACGACAATATGATAGGAATGAGCATCCCCCACAATAGTCAGGTGGTTGGGGTTGGATAGCGGCAATGAATGCTTAACCGAAGAGGCTAAGGATTCAGCCGTTTCTTTTAAGTGCGTATCCAGGAACTTATTAAATTCTGTTTGCGCAGAGAAGAAAGTTGCGGCGGCTGTTGTAAATCCAGCCGCCAGCAGAGCGCCAATCAATGTGATTAGCAGTTTTCGACGAATCGAACTCATGAACTACGTTTCAAGAAGATAACCAACACCACGTACGGTTTTAATGGCGGTGTCAGATAGTTTTTTTCTTAAATGATGAATGTGGACTTCAATCGCATTAGATCCAACAGTATTATCCCAGTTGTAGAGCTTTTCTTCTAATTGTGAACGACTCCAGACAACTCCTTCACGTTCTGATAACGCAGCCAATAAAGCATATTCTTTTGAGGACAAGATAATAGGATTGCCATTAAAAGTGACTTCACGAGTTGCAGGCGAGATCCGGAGCGCGCCACGTTCAATGACTGGATCAGCACGACCCGCAGAGCGACGAAGAAGAGCGCGTACTCTAGCGGATAGTTCGTCGAGCTCATAAGGTTTCACTAAATAATCATCAGCGCCGCTATCTAAACCTTTGACTCGATCATCTACTGTATCTCGTGCAGTTGTGACAAGGACGGGAGTGGCGTCATGATGCGCACGAAGATCACGTAAAACTTCTAATCCATCTTTACCTGGGAGCCCTAAATCTAAAATGATTAAAGAAAAAGGGGTTGTTTTAGTGGCAAGAAGAGCCGATCGGCCGTCTCGAACCCAGTCAACGGCATAGTCTTCACTTTCGAGAAAAGCGACCAGACTTTCGCCAATCATGTCATCGTCTTCAACGACAAGAATTCTCATGTTTTTTCTCTCTATAGCGATGGTAAATACGGCAGAGTACGATACGTAAAACGCCAGCAGTCAAAATTGAAAGCAGTATGAGCCCTGGCAAAATCATTCTTGCTTGAGCAGTGTTCAAGAAGGTATTTAGATACCAGGTTACTACTGGTGATAACAAAAGGATCCAGCAAAGGGTTAGTAGAGCAGAGAGGCAAAGATAGCAACCACAAACTGACCAACGCCCGCGACTGGCTTTTGCAAGTCCTAATACACCCTGGAATTTCCACAAGAGGGCAAACTCCGTTAGTAAAACAGTTTTTACAATCCCGTGTTTATTCAGCCATTGTTCTATTGTATAGTCGCAAGGCGAAATAGGTAGATCTTCAACGTTCTTTTTCAATCGGTCGTTCAAAAGCCACAATCCTATTGTTAGGGTAGTCATACCTAACAACACCGATATTGAGCCGGCAATGGAGCTCGTAATTTGGGTGGCGATCGATACACTGAGAACCAAGATAGCAGAAGGGCGATCGGCGATGGTAAGAATAAAAATGAGGACTAAAATCCAGTCGCTGATAAAATTCATATGAAACAAAGGCTACAGAGAGCCCAAACGAGAGGATGTAAAAATGACTCCCAAAGTATACGAACCATGTGGTGGAACAAGAATCGTTGCTCACATTGTCTATGGGCTACATGCGTTGTCTATTTTAATTGGTGTGCTAACCGGGGCAACGGTAGCGAGTGCTTTTGTTTTTTCATGGCCTTCTATTCTTGCTGTGATCTTAAACTACATTTTCCGTGGTGATGCTGATGGGACATACTTGGAAAGTCATTTCTCATGGCAGATTCGTACCTTTTGGATGGCGGCATTGTTGTTGGTTGTCATGCTGTTTGTTGGCACACTGCTGATGTTTGTGGGGATTGGTTTTTTTGTACTTCTTATTGGCTTTTTAGTTTTAGGTATTTGGGTCGCATATCGTATCGGCTTGGGATGGGTAAAGTTAAGTCGACATGAGGCTTTACCGCTGTAATTTTTTGTTGAAGGAATAGGAGTAATGGCACTAGGTGCGACTGTGTATAAGGCGGTCCTTGATATCTCAGATTTAGATCGTGGAAGTTATGGGAACTACGTTTTAACTGTGGCACGCCATCCTTCCGAGACAGAAGAGCGATTGATGTTACGAATTTTAGCTTTCTCTCGTTTAGCTGGAGAGAGACTGGAATTTGGTAGAGGATTGTCTACTGAAGGTGAGCCCGCTTTGTGGGAAATTGATGATACTGGGGCGATTGTGCACTGGATTGAAGTGGGGTGTCCAGATGTTAAGCAGGTTCGTCGTGCAGCTGGGAAAAGTGGCCATGTACAAATAATGGCCTATGATGAAGACAGGCTTGAACCTTGGTGGCAGAGCAATCGAGGAGAGTTTGGGAAGATTGAAAAACTTTCAGTGGTGGCAGTCAAGAATGAAGATGTTCGAGGACTAGCTCAAATGGCTCAACGAAATATGAGGTTAGCCGTTACCATTCAAGATGGTACGATTTGGGTTAGTAATGACACCTGTTCGCTACAAATCGATTTGCAACAATTACAAAACGAGCATCGCCGTTACTAAAAGAAGGGGTGTTGCAAAAGTCAGGTTGGCCTGATCTTTGCAACACCCCTTTATGTTTTTCGTAGTTATTTAGTAATGAGACTATCAGCCATTCGCCAAAAGGCTCCCTCTAAATAAAGACGAAAGTCGGAATCATCGATAGTCTGCTCTAATGCGGTTCGCATGCATAACATCCACTCATCACGCGCGTCACTATCGATAGGGAAATGACGGTGTGTTTCACGAAGCATAGGGAGTCCATGTCGTGCTTGATACAGTGCGGGACCACCTAACCAAGTACTAAGATACTCCACCATTCGGCTTTCGTATTTGGATAAATCTTTTGGGTAAATGTTACGTAAGTTTTGAGCTTCAGGGAGTGTTTTCAAAGCCTCAATATAGGCTTGAACGAGCCGAATGACTCCCTCTTCACCACCGATGCGCGCGTAAAGAGAATTTTGATTCGACATGAGAATTCCTTAAGCGAAAACTTTCCAAGCCCCGATAATTAGTAGGATCCAACCGACTGGAAGCGAAAATGTATATCTTAGCCAACGGTTATGTGGAATAAATCCAAAACCACTAATCCAACAAATGCTCATGCCGATCATCATTAAGACAAACCAACCATGAGGAACGGAAATGCCATCAGTGGCAATCCCTCTGGGGTATATCACAACAAGAGCGACAACGAAGGCGGCTGCAAATATAGATAGTCCGCGGAGTACCCCCATCCATTTTGACGGGGGTGTTTCAGCCGAGATAGGGCTATTCGGTTTCATTCTTAGCTTTCACTACTTCAAAGACAGCGGCGAGAAGGATGGCGAATGCAAGTCCCATTGCCCAGTAAAAGTAAGCCATGATCACTCCTTTTGAGTGAGGAGCTGGTATTTAACCAGCTCCTATAGTTAGTGACAGATTAAGTGACGATTAATACAAAGAATGCGTGTTCTTTTCGATATATTCACCGTTTAACTTGCCGCTCATGACTTTGTAAGCCCAGCTGGTGTAAATCAGGACGAGAGGCAAGAAAATCAATGTGACGAAGAACATGATTTCTAGTGTCAACGGAGAACTTGTACAGTCCCAAATGGTCAGACCGGCATTAGGTTGACTTGAGGATGGCATGATGAATGGGAACATCGCGACAAGTGGGGTCAAAATGATGCCGAGTAAAGCTACGGAGGACGAAATGATCGCCATCCCTGCCTTATTGAGACGGATCAAGAAGGCACCACAGATCGTACCTAAGATGCCAATGGCTGGTACAAGCCACAATGCGGGAACCGTTCTGTAGTTGCTGAACCAAGCACCTGCTTGGATTTCAACGGTTTTAGCTAACGGATTAGCAGGACCCGCTGGATCGAGACCAGCAACAGCCACATAGCCATCAATTCCCATCCAGGTCCAAATGCCGCCGACTGCAAATAAAACAGCTGATAAGAGCCCCGTGATAAAAGCTACGGAGCGAGCACGCTGCTGAAGAGCGCCTTCCGTACGGAGGACCAAATAATTAGCTCCGTGGAAAATGATCATGATCAAGGACAAGATGCCACACAAGAGACCGAAGGGGTTGAGCAAGCCAAAGAAGGAGCCTGTGTAGATCGGGCGCATCGTGTCATCGATATGAAATGGAACACCCTGAAGCAAGTTACCGAATGCAACACCGAAGATGATCGGAGGTACTGCGGAACCAATAAAGAGCATCCAATCCCAGCTAGATCTCCATTTTGTAGCAGAAACTTTTGAACGGTAGTCAAAAGCAACTGGGCGGAAAATTAATGCCATTAGCACCAGTAACATGGCCCAATAGAAGCCAGAGAAAGCTGTAGCGTACATCAAAGGCCAGGCAGCGAACATAGCACCGCCGCCTGTGATAAGCCAAACTTGGTTGCCGTCCCAATGGGGAGCAACGGAGTTAATCATGATGCGGCGTTCAGTGTCGCTTTTACCTAAGAAAGGTAAAAGCGTACCTACACCCATGTCGTGGCCGTCCATGATGGCAAAGCCGACGAGGAGGACTCCGATAAAGAGCCACCAAATTACTTTGAGGATTTCATAATCAATCATGTTTAATTCCTCGGCTTATTTGCGTTCAAAGTGATAACGACCCGTACCAAGGGAGCTTGGGCCCTTGCGACCAATGCGAATCATCAACCACATTTCGACAATGAGAAGTGCCGTGTAGAGAACACCGAAACCAATCAGCGAGCCAATAACATCACCTGTCGAAAGCGCAGACACAGAGAGGTGCGTTGGCAACACGTTATAAATAGTCCATGGTTGACGACCGAATTCAGCGACGAACCAACCTGCTTCAGATGCAATCCAAGGCAAGGGAAGTGCCAAAACGGCTAAGCGAAGGAACCAGGTTTTTTCGGCGATAACATTCTTTGCAGAGAAGTACAAGCCAAGGATGAATACAAAAGCCATTGCCAAACCAGCGCCCACCATCAAGCGGAAGGACCAAAACATGGGAGTGACGGATGGGATTGTGTCAGCTGCGGCCTGTTTGATCATTTCAGGTGTAGCTTCGGCCACGTTATTGGTATAGCGCTTAAGCAAAAGACCAAATCCAAGGTCATCACGGATAGCAAGGAACTCTTCACGCAACTGAGCATTATTAGGATCCTTGCGAAGCGCTTCAAGAACCTCAATGGCCTTTTGACCGTTTACGATACGGGCTTCAGCTTGTGCAGTAAGTTCTTTAATGCCTGGGATTTCGGTAGATAACGAACGCGTTCCCATTAGACCAAAAAGCCAAGGCACGTCGATTTGAGCGTGATTCATTTGGGCTTTTTCGTCAGGAATAGCAAAAAGGGTCAAAGGAGCAGGTGCTTCATGCGTTTCCCAGATGGCTTCCATAGCAGCGATCTTGGACGGTTGATCCTTGGTGACGAGATAACCAGATTCGTCGCCCATCTGAACAGTCATGATGGTGGCGATGACACCAAAAGCAGCAGCTAAACGGAAGGAAGAACGAGCGAATTGGACGTCTTGACGGCGAAGCATGTAGAAGGCGGAAATGGCCATGACAAAAATAGCCCCCGTCATGTAGCCACCGGCGACCGTGTGGACAAATTTGGCTTGAGCCCACTCATTGGTAATCACAGCCCAGAAGTCCACCATTTCCATGCGCATAGTATGGAAATTGAATTCAGCCCCTACGGGATTCATCATCCATGCATTAGCAACAAGAATCCAAAGCGCGGAAAGATTAGAACCCAAGGCCATCATAATGGTTGCGGCAAGATGCTTTCCTTTGGATAGGCGGTTCCAGCCGAAGAAGAAAAGACCAATGAAGGTGGATTCAAGGAAGAAGGCCATTAAGCCTTCGATGGCCAGTGGGGCACCAAAGATGTCACCGACGTAGTGGGAGTAATATGCCCAGTTTGTACCAAACTGGAATTCCATGGTGATGCCTGTCGCAACACCTAGGGCAAAGTTAATACCAAAAAGCTTGCCCCAAAAACGGGTCATGTCTTTATAAATTTCTTTGCCAGTAATGACGTACGTCACTTCCATGGCCACGAGCATGAACGAGAGTCCAAGCGTTAAAGGCACAAAAATGAAGTGATACATCGCGGTCACCGCAAATTGAAGGCGGGACAGGTCAACAAGATCAGACGGGATCATGAGGACTCCTGATGTTATTGGTTGGTTGGATTGTTTGGGGAAGATGATGTGTGGTTCCCGAACATCACAGAGCTAACAACGTCGGAAGTCACCTCTGGTCGATGTTCTGGGCTGAAAAAGAAATACCAAAGCCCAAAAATAAACAAAAGCTTGCAACAGATGACGAGTGCAATCTCGACAATCAGTTTGGGCTTTTTTGTTGTGATGACGTTTGTTTTCATGATGTGGGTACTAGTGACAAAATCGTTGGTGCAATGCTAAATCTGGTGAGGAACTTGTGCTAGGGCAAAACCTCCAATAACCGATTGGACATTGACGAAAAATGATGCTTTGTGTCAGTATGTCAGTCATACTGACATAAGTGGTGACGTAAATGACAGTGACATCAGAGTTAAAAACTGTTTTGGATGCGTTTGACGATCCTCGATTGTTGATTCGTCCTGATTATTCTGTGGCGTATGCTAATCGCGCTTTTATACGTCGATATGGACGTCAAGATTTTGCGGGGCGCACTTGTTATGAGTTGTTGTTTCATAAAGCAGATCGTTGTTCAGAGTGTGGTGAGCAGTGTCCTTTGGAAAAAACATTAGCCTCAGGTCAGGTTGAGACAATTCTTCGACGTGAATTTGGTCCGACGGGGGTGCAGTATTTAGAGTTGCAAAGTACTCCATTAAGGGCGGCTGACGGCCGTTTACTGTTGTTTATGGAGTCGGTAGTAGATAGGAGCGGCTCAACGGAACCTTTGCATATAAAGGGAATTGTTGCTGAGTCATCGACTGTAAAAGCGCTGTTAAAGAAAATTGCTCGCGTAACAGCGTTAGACGTTCCTCTTTTATTTTCTGGGCCAGCGGGGTCAGGTAAGGAGGAGTTTGCGCGTTTGTTGCATGAGAATTCACGTCGAGCAGCACACTCATTTGTTACGGTTGATTGTCGAGATTTAACGCCAGAAAAATTAAGCCGTGAATTAAGTCTGACAGCTCCTTTTGCTTTGTCAGGTGGAACGCTGTATTTGCGAGGTGTAGAAGAGTTGTCTTGGACGATGCAGACAGCGTTGTTACGGTTGGTTGAGACGGGAAGCTGGTTATGTACTGATGGGGAGCGAACCGAACGAGCTGACTTAAGACTGATCTGTAGTACGAGATTATCGTTAGAGACTTTATTAGAGAATCGGGTGTTACGTGAGGATCTGTTCTATAGGCTTTCGGTGGGAGCTTTGGTTGTGCCCGGGTTGGATCAAAGAGCCAAAGATATACCAGAGTTATGTCGACTTATTCTGAAGGAGCTGAGAGTTAAGGGTTTGGATGTTTGCCTGTCGGATAGGGCGATAGAAGCTTTGATAGGGCATTCGTGGTCTGGACATGTGCGGGAATTGCAGGCTGTACTTGAACGTGCGGCTATTTTTAGTCAAGCACCTATCTTAGAAAAGGAGGATTTGTTTATGGAAAAAGCCACTGACGACTTTTCTGAGATTGAAGAGACAGAAGAAGAACGAATAAAGCATCTTCTGTTGGGTTGGAAAGGGTCTCGAGCTAGTCTAGCAAGCCAATTGGGGGTGAGTGAACGCACGGTTTACCGGTGGCTCGAACGCTGTCGACAAAATGAGGTGAAATAAGAATGCGAACAGATTTGTTGTTTGATTTGGTGGCTGGTGAATCTAGATATCACCTTAGTCTCCCAAATGGAAACATAAGCTATGCCATAGCGCAGACGACAGAATCAACAACGTGTGGGACGATTGTTTTAATTCATGGGGTTGGTTCTAATGCGAGTCGTTGGGAGGAATTCACTGAAAATACAGAATTACGAAAGAAATGGCAGCTTCTTCGTTTAGATTTACGCGGACATGGTGCGAGCGATTCTAAGGTTAAAGCGACGTTGGAGCAACATGCGTCGGATATTGTGTCTGTCCTAGATGATGTTGGGGTGACTAAGGCGATTCTGATAGGGCATAGCTTAGGTGCACAAATTGCTATGCAAACAGCAGTGTTATACCCAGACCGAGTGGCAGGGGTTGTATTGTTAGATCCGTTGGTGACTCAGGCATTAATGCCTTCAGTGAGAGCACAAAAAAAGAAACGATGGATTCTGATAGGGGTAGAGTTTTTGGCAAGGTTAGGTAATGCCATGGGCTTTGAACGCAGGCTACCTCATTACAGTCTTCGTCAACATGACCAACATGCCAGAGAGATGTTGTCTAAAGGAGGCGATGAACTACAAGCGTTTATCAAGGAATATTCATCTCCGTTAAAAGATCTTGAGCATATTCATACAGCTCATTACGTTAGAGACTTACTAGAGGTGTCTAGAGATACACCTCATTTTGAAAGATTTAAACAGCCTGTTTTAGTGATTGGTGCCTCAAATGGAACATTCACTTCAGCAGATAAAATGCAAAGCTGGATTAAGGGATTGGAGAATGGTGCTTTTTGCGTCGTAAGTTGTTTTCATTGGCCACTAACAGAATGTCCGCAAGAAGTAAGTCATTACATAGAGGTTTGGATTCGCAGAGAATTTGAATGATCAACAAAAAAAGCACGCGAAGGCGTGCTTTTTATCAATAAAATAGATATCGATGTTTTATTGTTGATCTTCTTCACGAGGAATCGTAATCCGCACAATAGGGGGTGCTGCTTCAGCATCCTTTTCACTAATGCCCCATAACGTAACAAGATCTGCCTGTGTGGGCATCTCCTGTCCTTTTCTGGCTCGTCGACTCGCTAGGGAAGCGCGAACAACTTTTTCAACAACGTCTAGTGGAAGGCAGTTGAGATCTGGAAATTCGATACAGCAACGATCAGGATTGATATGTTTGATCTTTCCTTCAAAATCGTCAATCACACTTTTTTCTGCTAAGTACAGAATGAGTGACTTCTCATGAGATTCAACAGCAAAAATGGGACCGTCGAGCTCATAAAAAGCAAGACCGAAGCGCATGCTTTCGCGAACGCCACGGGCAGAGCGGCGGATCATGCTGCAGACTCGCGCCATAGCAACGCGTCGATCGTTAGGAAGGCTTTGCAGATAGCCTCCGACCGTCGTAGCGGCAGGAACCATGAATAGCTTCTCCGATTAATTTAGTAGTAAAGACTGTTAATTTTAGCAAAAAATATCGACGAAAAGATGTGTTTTTGACGAAATTAAGTCATTGTATTCTCAAGTAAAGAGTTAGCGCCAAAAAATGTATTGGGCTTCAAACGGTCTCTTTAAGGTTTGTCCTTGTTGCGAAGCTGAGCATTTTGTGAGAGGCATACCACCGCGAGATTGTGTACGTTCGATGTAGCGCACGTTGGCGTATGGTCCATTTTTGTGGGATTCAACTTGAAAAAGTGCATCTCGTAAATCGAAAGTTCTCTCAATAGGCCCACTTGCGATGAGCCGCATTTTTAAGTTTTTTTGCTGTATAGAAGTGACGCTCCAGTCGGGATTAAGCGTGCCGACTTTTTTGGATCCTTTGAAGAGGGTTCCAGAAGGATGTGCAAACTTCCAATAGAAGCCTTGTTGGTCATACGAACAAACAAAAGTCATATGCCCTTTGACAGTTTGTTTCATTATTAATTTTCGACCTTCAAGGGGAGATCGCCAGTCATTCTGTCCTAATGACGAAGTTGTGGGTAGAAAAGTACAGCTTGTCAAAAAAACTATGGCACAGGCTAATAGAGGACGGAAAGTAAGCATACTTATGGTTAGGATGGCTACTGTTGAATAATAGACGTGAGGATTAGCATAAAAAGTACAGACGATAGGTCTCACTCGCTAATACAATCAAACATAATTATTGATTATCCTCGTGTCAATCTTGGTAGAGTTAGGGGTCTTTTGAGATAGGAACCGGCTTAATAATTGACGATCGGGATTCAAACGAGCGACATCTCTAATAGGCTGTTTCAGCGATAGGAGATGACGATGACTTTTTACAGGGGGACTAGCGTGTTCCAAATTCGCATTCATGGTCGTGGTGGACAAGGTGTCGTAACCGCGGCAGAAATGTTGGCATTGGCAGGATTTATGGAGGGACATTACGCTCAAGCATTTCCAAGCTTTGGGTCTGAGCGTACAGGGGCGCCCGTGGTGGCGTTTGCACGATTGGACTCCAAAGAAATCCGCTTAAGAGAGCCTGTTTTAGAGCCTAATGTTGTCTTGGTGCAGGATAGAACTCTTTTGGATAGCGTGGATGTATTTAAAGGCTTGCGTCCTAATGGTTATGTTCTGATAAATTCTGGTTCGACGGTTCAGGAGTTAGGTTTACAAGAGCTAGAAGCACGCTTGCCGAAAGGTCATGTTTTATGTGTGCCAGCGACGCGTTTTGCTATGGAAAAAATTGGTCGCCCTTTGCCAGGAGCAGGTATGTTAGCTGGGATGGCAGCTATGACGGGATCGATGAAGTTGGATAGTGTTATAGCAGCGTACAACGAAAAGTTTAAGGGTCGTATTGCTCAAGCAAATGCGGAAGTTGCCACGTTGGCTTATGAATCAGTTCTCTCTATGATCGGAGGTGTTCATGCTTAAGCAACTCGAGGGTAGTCAGGGTGTTGCACAGGCAGTGGCTCTTTGTCGCCCTGAGGTCGTCTGTGCTTATCCGATTTCTCCGCAAACTCATATCGTGGAAGCATTAGGTGCTTTATGCCGTAAGGGTACGCTTCAAGATTGTGAGTATATCAACGTAGAAAGTGAATTCGCTGCAATTTCTGTGGCGATTGGTGCCTCTGTTGCAGGGGCTCGCGCTTATACAGCAACTGCCTCTCAAGGGTTGCTGTTTATGGTTGAGGCAGTTTATAACGCATCCGGTTTAGGGTTGCCTATAGTTATGACGGTGGCTAATCGTGCGATTGGTGCACCTATCAATATTTGGAATGATCATTCTGATTCGATGAGTCAGAGAGATTGTGGTTGGATTCAACTTTTTGCCGAAACCAATCAAGAAGCGGTTGATTTACATATCCAGGCTTTCCGTATCGCTGAAGAAATATCTTTGCCAGTTATGGTCTGTATGGATGGTTTTGTGTTGACTCATGCTTTTGAGCGTATGGATATTCCAACGCAAGAAGAAGTAGATGCTTTTTTACCGCCATATGTACCAAGACAAGTTCTAGATCCTAAAAATCCATACTCTATTGGTGCCATGGTTGGGCCAGAGGCATTCACTGAAGTGCGTTGGTTAGCTCATCGTCGCATGATGGATGCTATGCCTGTGATTGAAAAAACAGCACATGACTTTGAAGAACAATTTGGCCGATTGTCTGGTGGCCTGTTGAGTTCTTATCGAATGGATGATGCTGAGGTGTGTGTCTTTGCTATGGGATCCATTCTTGGAACGATTAAGGACACCGTAGACGAGATGCGCGATGCGGGCGTGAAGATCGGGGTTGTTGGCTTAAAGTGCTACCGTCCTTTCCCAACAGAGGAAGTCAAAGCTGCACTTCACCATGTGAAAACGGCGATCGTTTTGGAACGCATGGTTAGTGCGGGTAGTGGCGGTGCACTTTATTTAGATATTTTGAAGGCGTTGAGAAAGACAGATGTTGAGCTACGTTCAGTGATTGCTGGCTTAGGTGGTCGTGCTGTAACAAAGCAAAGTTTACGCACGGTATTTGAAAAGGCTGTACAAGGTACGCTATTAGATGAAACAGTCTTTTTGGATTTGGATCAAGAGTTAGTTGACCGACAGATTGCTAGAGAAGCCATGGAACGCCATGTTGGTCCTGTGCCTGAGGCGTTGAACAAGGATGTTAACGCTAGAAAAATTCTCCGTGGTGAGGAGGTATAAGAACCATGTCAGAAGTAGTGCATTTTTACCAAACGGGGACTTTTACTGTTGGGAATCGTTTATTGGCACCTAATGAAAGATCAGGTCAGGCATCGATGGAGCGTATCAATGCTTTGACATCAGGTCATCGTGCTTGTCAAGGGTGTGGAGAAGCTTTAGGTGCTCGTTATGCTGTCGATGCTGCTATGCGCGCAGCGAATGGAAATGTGGCAGCGGCGAATGCGACGGGTTGTTTAGAAGTTTTTTCTACGCCATATCCTGAAACTAGTTGGCAGTTGCCATGGTTCCATTCTCTTTTTGGCAATACAGCTGCTGTTGCTACTGGGATGGCTGCTGCTTTTAAGGTGCGTGCCAAAAAAGCAGGTACGACACCTACCCGTGTTATTGCAATGGGGGGTGACGGTGGAACGACGGACATTGGTTTTGGTTGCTTGTCCGGGATGTTTGAACGTAATGACGATGTGTTGTATATCTGCTATGACAACGAAGCTTATATGAATACTGGGGTTCAGCGTTCGTCGGCGACACCACCTGCTGCTAGAACGGCAACCACGCAGATTGTTGGTGAAGAGCCTGGTAATGCTTGGGGACAAGGTAAGGATGTACCTTTAATTGCAATGGCCCACGGTATTCCATACGTTGCGACTGCAACCGTTGCAGACCTTCGTGATCTTGAACGTAAGGTGATCAAGGCCATGAGCATGAAGGGGGCTCGGTATATTCATATTTTGGTCCCGTGCCCACTTGGGTGGGGGCATGCCTCTAGCTTGACAATTCAAATGGCTCGATTGGCACAGCAAACAGGAATTTTTCCTGTTTTTGAGGCTGAATATGGTGTGGTGACTAATGTTAATAAAATTCGTCGCCGGGAACCTGTTGAGAGTTATTTAAAACCGCAGAAGCGTTTTGCCCATTTATTTGGAAAGGCAGCGAATCCAGAGGTGATTGCCCGAATTCAAGCGATGGCAGACCGAAATATTCGTGATTACGGTTTGTTGGATGACGAAGAGGTGGATACACATCCGACAGCAGTTCAGGGCGATGAACGCGCCCATCAGTTTTAATCAATTCAGGAGATGTCAGTGAGCAGCAAACCTTTTGCGATTACGCTTGATGTCGGTTCATCTTTAGCCAATCGTACAGGTACGTGGCGTACTCTAAGGCCCGTCTATGTCAATCGATTGCCACCCTGCAATGCGAAATGTCCTGCTGGGGAGCAGTGCCAGGCGTGGTTGTACTATGCTGAAAGTGGGGATTATCAGGCGGCTTGGCAGAAAATTGTTGAAGATAATCCGTTTCCTGCTTGTATGGGGCGAGTTTGTTACCATACGTGCGAATCAGCTTGTAACCGCGGACAGTTAGATGAGTCTGTTGGTATTAATGCAGTTGAACGCTTTTTAGGTGACTATGCTCTTGAAAAAGGTTGGCAGTTTGAAAAGCCAGCTCAGACAACGGGTAAGCGCGTATTGATTGTTGGTGCGGGGCCTGCTGGGCTTTCAGCAGCTTATCATCTTGCCCGCATGGGGCATACGGTGTGCGTGAAAGAGGGTGCTGAGGCAGCTGGTGGCATGATGCGTTATGGCATCCCTAAGTATCGTTTACCAAGAGAAGTATTAGATCGAGAAATTGAACGTATTAAGGCTTTAGGTGTCACGATCGAGTTGGCTAGCGAAGTGAAAGATCTCGCTGTCGAAATGAGTGACGGTCACTTTGATGCGGTATTTCTTGGTGTTGGTGCTAGTTTGGCTAGGCGTGCCTATATCCCCGCAGGTGATGCGGCTCATGTTCTTGATGCCGTTTCAGTGTTGCGTTCGATGGAAGGTGAAGAGCAACCGATGTTAGGGCGTCGTGTTGTTGTTTATGGCGGTGGTAATACTGCTATTGACGTCGCGCGTACAGCTCGTCGTTTAGGGGCTGAGCCTTTAGTTGTGTATCGTCGTACCCGTGACCGAGCACCTGCACATCAATTTGAAATCGAAGAGGCCATCGAAGAAGGCGTCTCGATGAAGTGGCTATCAACGATTGCCCATGCTGATGAAGGAGAGATCAGAATTGAAAAGATGGCCTTAGACGAAAATGGTCAACTGCAGGCAACTGGTGAGTTTGAGACAGTAACCGCTGACAGTGTGGTCTTAGCCTTAGGTCAGGAAACCAACTTGAAATTTCTTGAAGGAATTAAGGGGTTGGTTATGAAGGATGGCTCTGTTGAGGTTGACGCTGGCTTTATGACGGGATGTCCGGGTATTTTTGCTGGTGGTGATATGGTGCCTGGTGATCGTAATGTCACCGTTGCCATTGGTCACGGTAAGCGTGCCGCACGCCAGATTGATGCTTGGTTACGTGGCGAAGCACACGTGGCGAAAGAACCAACGCAACCAGCGACCTATGCACGTCTAAATACTTGGTACTACGCAGATGCTCCAAAATTAGTTCGCCCACAACTTGACATTATTCGTCGACAGACGACGTTTGATGAGGTTGTTCAAGGCTTAACGGAGGATAATGCGCTGTTTGAGGCTCGCCGATGCATGTCCTGCGGCAATTGCTTTGAGTGTGACAACTGTTATGGTGTTTGTCCAGATAATGCAATTATTAAGTTAGGACCTGGTAAGAAGTTCAGAATCAATTACGAATACTGCAAGGGTTGTGGCATTTGCGCGAATGAATGTCCTTGCGGGGCGATTGATATGGTATCTGAGTCGATTTAAAGAGTTGATTTTAAGCCCTTCAACTTTAGCCTTCAGATATGTTTGAATAGAACGATCCTCTAACGAGAATAGAGGATCGTTTTTTTATGGATGCGGGTAATCTTCGTTGGGGATGAATGTTGTTGCTAGTAAGGCAATGATGAGGAGGCTTGCTGCAACGAGATAAGGGGTGCCTGCTAATAGGAAATTAGTCGTATTCGCAGATGTTACGATAAGTAAGGGCGTGCCGATGAGAGGGGAAATAGCGCTCATAAAGCTATTAAGGGAACTCACAGCTCCCATGTTGATGCCTTGATGAGAAGCGGTGCTTCTTCTACTTATGAGACCTTGAATGGCGGGGGCGACTAAACCCATAATTGCACAACTACAAATGAAAGGGAGAGTTAGCCATCCCACAGGGGCTAAGCCAATCGCAGTGAGTGATATTAGACCAACCCATAGTCCAATTAAGATAAGTTGCTTTGCATTAAAACGGTTGCTGAGCTTAGGTAATAGAACACCTTGAGTAAGACTAATTGATAGGCCGAGTGCGAAGATAGATAAACCAATGCCTAACGGGGTCCAGGTGTAGCGATATTCAGTATAGAGTGCCCAAGTGCACTGCATCAAACTTTGGGCTAAGGTAAATAACGTGATAATCAAAAGATAGGGTCGCAATCCGTCAATTTTGCCCAGTGATGCAATCGCGGATAGTGGATTAAGACGTCGAATTGTGAGTGGCGTTTGATCGTGATGAACGAGGCTTTCTGGCAGGATAAAGAGGCCATAAAGAAAGTTGAGTGCGCAAATACAACTCGCAACTAGAAAAGGAATGGTGGGATCGTTATGGCCTAAAATACCGCCAATCGCTGGTCCTAAAACAAAAGCAATGCCAAAAATGGCGCCGATCTTGCCAAAAGAATTTATGCGTTGAGTTTCTGGTGTGACATCTGCAATATAAGCTTGCGCGACAACGATATTGGAGCTCATCATGCCTCCTACAATTCGTGAGCCTAAGATTATGGCTAATGACTGTGAAAAAGCAGGAACGAGCATCATTAAAGAAAGTCCAAAAATACCCGTCAATAGTACAGGGCGTCGCCCGATACGATCAGAGATTGCACCGAGCAGAGGTGCAAAGAAAAATTGCATGAGTCCATAGCTAACCATGATCAGTCCATACCAGCCTGTTTGCAGGTCACGAGTCTCTGCGAGCGTACCAATTAACCTTGGAAGGACGGGCACAATCAAGCCAATGCCAAGCGCGTCTAAAAAGACGCAAGCAAGCACAAACCTGATAGCTGGCTTTTTGATCATGAGAGATGCGGTAAAAGAAAGGTCATTAAAGGAAGAGTAACCAATATTACCGCGGGTTGCTTTAAGGTTGGCTGAAGTCTTCTTGCCAAGGATGAAGGTTGATATGCCAGTAAGAAGAAGGGGATAGCCCTGTTGATTTAAATCAATGATAGCAAAGGTGAGTGATTTATAAAGGGTGTCTAGATGTGGGGTTTGCAACCTGATTAGGTATGGTTTTTGGTAATGTAAACAAATGTCGTACTTTGTACGAAAAGTACGTCCAATCATAAGCCTGGAGTTCTTAGATGAAAAGAGTCTTTAATTTTGCGATGCCGTTCCTACAGGCTTCGCTAGTGAAGCAGATTTTGGTGGCTTTGATTCTCGGTATTGCAGTAGCCTATGTGGCTCCTGCAATGGCCGTGAAACTTGGTTTCTTAGGTACAGTCTTTGTGACGGCTTTAAAGGCTGTAGCCCCTGTTTTGGTTTTTGTGTTGGTGATGAGTTCTATTGCTAACCAAAATCTCTCGGGCGAAAGTCTGCATATTAAGCCCATTTTGTTTCTGTATCTAATCAGTACCTTCTCAGCTGCTATTGTGGCTGTAGCTGCTAGTTTCATTTTTCCGACGAAGTTGATTTTGCACACAACGGACGCAGTAGCAACAACGCCCGGTGGTATTACTGAGGTGTTAGGCAACGTTATTCTTAATGTGGTTGATAATCCAGTGCATGCAATTGCTTCGGGTAACTACATTGGGATTTTGGCTTGGGCTATTGCTATGGGGGTGGTTTTACGTCATGGCACGGTAGCTACGCGCGAAGTTTTGAACGATGCTGCTAAGGGCGTTGAATTCGTTGTGCGCTTGGTTATTCGTTTCGCTCCCGTCGGTATTTTCGGTTTAGTTTCCAATACTTTTGCAACAACGGGGGTTGAGGTCTTCGCAGGCTATGCTCAATTGCTAGCTGTTTTGCTTGGTTCGATGTTCTTCGTGGCGTTGGTGATCAATCCGTTTTTGGTTTGGTTTTGCACACATCAAAATCCATTTCCGGATACGCTATTGACCCTTCGAGAATCGGGTGTAAGCGCATTCTTTACGCGTTCGTCCGCTGCTAATATTCCTGTCAATTTGGAAATCTGCCGTCGACTCGGTTTGCCTGAGTCAACCTACTCGATTTCGATTCCAGTTGGTGCCAATATCAACATGGCTGGTGCAGCAATTACGATTACCGTTCTTACTTTGTCTGCTGCCTATTCTTTGGATGTGCCTGTTGATATGGGAACCGCGGTCTTCCTGTCGTTCGTGGCTTCGATTTGCGCTTGTGGTGCTTCTGGTGTGCCAGGCGGATCCTTGATGTTGATTCCGTTGGCATGTGGTCTTTTTGGCATTGATCAAAATACCGCTATGCAGGTTGTGGCAGTTGGTTTCATTATCGGTGTGCTCCAGGACTCCTGTGAAACTGGCCTGAACTCCTCTAGTGATGCGCTCTTTACAATCGCAGCTTGCCGTAGAGCTGAACGCCTAGCTAAGGGCGAATAATTATCGGTTCAAGGCAATTCTCGGAATTGTCTACTGCTTTAAAATGCCAGACTTCGGTCTGGCATTTTTTTATGAGCGCAATGCAACGGTATACGACTGCTAAAGAAGTCTTGAACCAAGTATTTGGTTATGACACTTTTCGTGGATTTCAGGAACAGGTTGTGAAATCTGTGACCCAAGGAAGAGATGCGCTTGTACTTATGCCAACGGGAGGCGGGAAAAGTTTGTGTTACCAAATTCCTGCTTTGCTTTTGGATGGTGTGGCGATTGTGGTGTCGCCTCTCATTGCGCTCATGCAAGACCAAGTGGATGCGTTAGAAGAAGTCGGGGTAAGAGCGGCGTATTTAAATTCGACGCAAACCATGGCAGAAGCCGACTCAGTGCGTCAACGACTATTGGCAGGTGACCTAGATTTACTTTATGTAGCACCAGAACGATTGATGCTGTCCAGCATGTTGAATTTTTTAGGACGTATCAAGATTTCATTATTCGCAATTGATGAAGCTCACTGTGTAAGTGTTTGGGGGCACGACTTTAGGCCAGAGTATGGTGAATTGACCGTCTTAAAATCGATGTTTCCAACGATACCAAGAATCGCTCTTACTGCTACGGCTGATGAGAAAACGCGCTCTGAGATTGTGTCTAGGTTACTGAACGACCCTCAGCTTTTTATTGCAAGCTTTGATCGTCCTAATATTTTTTATCGCATTGTAGATAAACGTCATGTAAGAGAACAATTATTAGAGTTCATTCGGTATGAACATTCAGGGGATAGTGGCATTGTTTACTGTCTTGCTCGAAGAACTACGGAAGAATTGGCAGAGTATCTGAAGCAATGTGGTATAGAGGCTTTGCCGTATCATGCAGGGCTAAGTTCTGAGGAACGTGCGCGTAACCAATCCCGTTTTCTAAGGGAGGATGGTGTGGTTATTGTGGCTACCATTGCTTTTGGAATGGGGATCGATAAACCGAATGTCCGTTTTGTTGCTCATGTTGATATGCCTAAATCGATAGAGAGCTATTTTCAGGAAACTGGGCGTGCAGGTCGTGATGGTGAACCAGCAGACGCTTGGATGGCTTACGGGTTAAATGATGTTGTCAATCAACGCTTTTTAATTGATGCAAGTGAGGCTGAAGATGTGCATAAGCAGCTTTGCACGCAAAAGCTAGATGCTATGTTAGGCCTTGCGGAAGCCCCTGACTGTAGACGAAAAAGGTTGTTAGCGTATTTTGGTGAGTCTTCTCAACCATGTGGACACTGTGATAATTGTTTGAATCCACCAGCGCTATTAGATATGACGGTACCTGCGCAAAAGTTTGTGTCCTGTATTTATCGAATCCAACAAGCAAGCCTCATAAGTTTTGGTGCTCAACATGTCATCGATGTTTTGATGGGGAATATGACGGATCGTGTTGCCCAATATAGTCATGACCAAATTTCAACTTGGGGCATTGGTGCGGACTTATCAGCCAGTGAGTGGAGAGTTTTGTTGCGCCAGTTGATTGCGCGTCATATGGTATGGGTAGATGTGCAACAACGAGGAGCGTTACGTTTAGGTGAGAAGGCTAAAGCATTATTGCGAGGCGAACTGACAATTCAGGTTAGAAAACGAGTTACAGAGAGGAGGAAGAGGCAGAGAGAGCGTTCAAGTCTTGATGGTGTTCTTGAGGCTTTTTCTAGGCGTGATCGAACTTTGTTTGAAGAGTTAAGGCATTGGCGTAGCGAAAAAGCTAAGGAGACGGGGAAGGCGCCATATATGATTTTTAAAGATGCGACTTTGGTTGAAATCGTAGAAAACAAACCAATGACAGTAACGCAACTTCAAGAGATTTCTGGTATTGGTGAAAAGAAGATTCAAAACTACGGTGATGAGGTTTTGAAAATTGTTGAAAACCATACATAAACAAACCGCGGATTATGAGTGGTCCGCGGTTTGTGAGTGTGAGGTTATTTCGTCATCAAGGTCGTTTTCACACCTTTCTGCGTGGCATCATTTTGAGCTTTTTTTGCTTCGTCACGAGAAGCGAAAGGACCGATACGGACACGCCATAGCTTGTTAGCTTCAGAGATGTGTACGTTACTAATAGCTGCCCAAGCTAATTCTGAAGCACGAGCATCGGCTGCGTCACGAGTCTGATAAGCACCTACTTGAAGCCAAAAATGCCCATTGTCAGTAGTAGCCGTGATTTTTTGCCCCGATGGTGTTTCGGAAGAAGTTGTTACAGTTTTGATGTCGACGTCCGTAGCAACTACGGTGTCTTGCTGTTCATTTAGACGACTGTTTGGGTCGATAGATCCGTCTAATTTTTGAGAAGGATCCACGTCAGCTGTCACCTTTTGAACTTTTTCGACGAAAGGAATGGGGCTGTTAGTAATGAAAACAGCAGTGCCTGCAGCGATACCTAGCCCTGTCACTACGCCAATTAAAAAGCCAGCAAAACCAGATGCAAAAGAAGATCGAGCCACGATTAACAATCCTTATGGTTATGCTTCTTCACGACGCGCCATGTACTCTGGAGCGCTAATACCCAAAAGCGCTAGACCATTACCTAATACTTGGCGGGTAGCAAAAAGAAGCGCGAGGCGAGCATTACGTTCAATATCCTGATCGATGACAACACGTTCGGCGTTATAGAACGTATGGAACGCAGCAGCCAGCTCTTTTAGGTAGTAGCAAAGCATATGAGGAGCATGTTCTTTGGCGGCCATCGTCAGGAGCGTCGGATATTCTGTGATCTTGGCCATCAATGCAGACGCTTGTTCGCTCGTTAAACTCGAGAGATCAGCTTTGAGGAATTCTTCAGCTGTTGGAACATGGAATCCCTTGTCTTTGGCATTGGCAAAAACGGAGCAGATGCGAGCGTGAGCGTATTGCAGATAGTAAACGGGATTTTCGTCGCTCTTTTGTTGGGCGAGATTGATGTCGAAAACAAACTCTGCATCAGCCTTGCGAGCGACTAAGAAGAATCGAGCGGCATCCTGACCAGCCATGTCAACCAAGTCACGAAGTGTGACGTAGTTCCCGGAACGCTTGCTCATCTTGACGGGTTGGCCATCTTTGACAACGGACAACATCTTGTGGAGGATGTATTCAGGGAATTCCTTTGGGATGTTCAGTTTGAGAACAGAGGCGCAACACTGAAGACCGCAACGAACACGAGCGATCGTACCGTGATGGTCTGAGCCTTGAATATTGACAGCTTTTGTAAAGCCACGTTCAAACTTAGCCAAGTGGTAAGCCACATCAGGTACGAAATATGTGAATGTACCATCAGCCTTGCGCATCACTCGATCTTTGTCATCGTGAATGCCAAGGTCTTCGCAGGCAGAAGTGTTGAGCCACAGAGCGCCTTCACTTTCGAAAGTGCGGCCTGAGTCAATCATAGCCTGTACGGCATTTTGTACTCGGCCAGATGCATACAGCGAGGATTCTAAATAGAAGTTGTCGAAGTGAACACCCAGGGCGGCAAGGTCATCGTCTTGCTCGTTGCGAAGATAGGCTACACCGTATCGGCGGATGCAGTCGGTATCTGTAATGTCCCCTTTTGAGGTGATAACGGTGCCATCATGAGCGTGGACGGGTTTTTTATCTAAATAGTCACGAGCAATAGCAATGACGTATTCACCATGATAGGCGTTTTCAGGCATTTCGATAGCTTCGCCTTGCAATTGTTTAGCGCGCAGACGAATCGACTCGGCCAGATTGCCAATTTGAACCCCAGCATCGTTGTAATAGAATTCGCGAGTGACTTTCCAGCCTTGTGTAGTGAGCAAATTGGCTAGTACATCGCCGAGAGCACCTTGGCGAGCGTGACCTAAATGAAGAGGGCCTGTGGGGTTGGCCGACACAAACTCAAGTAGAACAGACTGATTCTTGTGAGAATCATTGAATCCAAAGCGAGAGCCAGCAGAGATAACTTGACGAATAATTTCTTGTCGAGCGCTATCCTGTACTCGGAAATTAATAAAACCAGGACCAGCAATCTCGATAGACTTGATCAACTTGTTGCTTTCGGGATTGTCTTTTAAGGCATGAACGATGGAGGTTGCGATTTCGCGTGGGTTCTTTTTGAGAGCCCGAGCCAATTGCATTGCAACGGTGCAAGCAATATCGCCATGTTCAGGGTCTTTAGGTTTTTCGAGAACTACCTTTACGTCTGTAACGTCTAGAGTAGCGAGAGCGTCGGTAATGAGAGAGGTAAGAGCCTCTTTTTGCTGAGCAAGCATAGTTTCGTCTTTAGTTAAAAGGGATTTATTCGCTTCAGTGTACCCGTAGACCTCGTAAATGTGTAAGAAGTAGACGGGGGAAAAATATTTCGGCCTGCCGTCCGTTCAGACAACAGGCCGACGATGCGATTCAAGAGACATTTAATGAATTAATGAGTGCGCTTGTCGTGAGTAATGTAAGCGTACGCAGAATGGTTGTGAATCGATTCAAAGTTTTCAGCTTCTACACAGTAAGCTACAACACGTTCTTCTTGATTGAGTGAGGCGGCCATGTCGCGAATTAGGTCTTCGACAAACTTAGGATGGTCGTAAGCGTATTCCGTGACATACTTTTCATCAGAACGTTTTAAGCGAGCCCAAAGCTGACAAGAGGCGGCTTTTTCGCTATAGGCAATTTGTTCTTCAAGGCTCATTGGTGCCTTAAGCTCCACGCTAGCAGTCAAACGAGAGCGTTGGTTATGTGCACCGTAACGCGAAATTTCTTTAGAGCACGGACACAGACTAGTCACGGGAGTTGCTGTTTCCTGACGAACGGTGATGACGCCATTCTTGGAATCGGCAATCCAGGCAGCTTCATAATTCATCAGACTAGTGAGTTTACTGACAGGGGCGCTTTTGCGAATAAAGAAAGGGAAGCGCATTTCGATTGTTCCGTCGACTGCATCGAGGCGCTGTAACATGTCAACCATTAAAAGACGAACGGTATCGGCGTTTAATGGTTCTGCGTGCTCTTCGATGAGTGCGACAAAACGAGACATATGAGTGCCTTTCTTGTCAGCGGGAAGAGACACGGTCATTGAGATGGTTGCCACAGTGGAGAGTGTGCCTTGTGCGGTTTCGACGGTGATGGGAACCGTAATGCCTCGAACACCAACGCGATCGATGGCAATGTTGCGACCGTCACGAGCGGATTGAATGTCCGGCAGTGTGTTTTTCTTATCTGGATCCATAGAAGTAAAGGCTCCCTTGGCGTACTAGAGAACCTGTCTAAAATTAAGCTGTTCTTAAAGGGTATGATGCTTGGGAGCGAGCTTCACGATGTATAGACCTCGTAAAAGTGAGGGAGTGCTCGTCGCCAAACTATTATAAGTTGGTCTGATATCTTACAAAAACCTGAGAGGGTTATGTGGTCGGAAGTGCCAAAGTGTTTGAAAAACTTGCACGATTGTTTACAAACTCGAGGGTTGTCATGGGAAGGTTTGCCCCCATCTACAAAAAAAATGAAGAGTCAACCCTTAAATTCTCAGTCATAAGACTTTTATACTTACAAGACAATTGCAAAGAGAGTTTGAGAAGATTTCATTGTGCGAATATCGTTACGGAGAGAAAAATGCATCGGTTTGTTTTTCAGTATTCAGGGAATCCGTTAGTCCGCATTTTTATAGGGCTAGCCTCGCTAGCCTTGTTTGCTGGGTTGGCTTTTCTGATGCTTCCTGTTGTGCTAGCGATTATTGCTGCGGCAATAGTACTTGGTTTGGTCGCTTGGTGTTGGGCATGGTATCAAGCTAAAAAAATGGGAACAGAAGCCCCGTGGACTGAACAGTTCCAAGAGACGTTACGCCAACGTACGTATTCAAATCAACAAGGCGAATACACGTCAAGAACGTCTCGACAAACTGAACAAACAGTTGTCAGGATTGAAACGTCTGATAAAAAGAAATGGAAAATGGATGATGTCGAGGATATCGAAGCGAATCGTTGATAGTTATAGCAATGGGGAGATAAGGTAAGAAGCTCCTTCTTTAAGCCTTTCGATCAACGGTCGATGGTACCAAAGATCAGGATCAACAGGACTGCACTTTTCTGCATAAGAAAGGTGCAGTTTGTTTATGTTGTCAATGAATTCGCGATCAAAAATTAAAAGCATCATTTCAAAATTCAGATGAAGGCTACGGTTATCAAAATTGACCGTGCCAAAAAGAGCATATTCATCATCGACTGCGATTGATTTTGTGTGTAAGAGACCACCGTGATAGAGCAAAATGCGAATGCCAGCAGAAAGTAAATCATCGAAATAGCGGCGGGCGGCCCATGTGACAGCGGAGCTATCGGCAACGGCTGGCACAATGAGGGTGGTTTTTACGCCTCGGTAAGCTGCGTTTAGTAGGGCGGTTGCAAGAACTTCATTGGGAACGAAGTACGGAGTAGTGATGGTGATACTGAAGCGAGCAGCGTTGATTGACTCAAGGAGTAGATGTAGATTGGGTTCTTTGGAGCCGTAGGGGCCTGAGGGGACAGCGACGATGGTTGCCTCTCCGGGTTGTTCTATCAGATTTTGCTTAAGCTGTTGTAAATCAGAAGGATCGCCATCTGGTTGGATGGCCCAGTCAACTAAAAAGGTAGTTTCAAGACTGCGAACAGCAGGACCTGTTAAGCGAACCATAGCATCAACCCAAGGACCGACGGTGTTGGCCACATCGTAGGTATGTGGATCGATCATGTTGAGACTACCTGTGTATCCAATTCGATGATCAATGACAACAGTTTTGCGATGTAATCGCAGGTCGCCTCGTTGTAATCCAAAAAAGCGCAGAAAGCGCATGGGCATAGCAGTCGAAATGGAAATGCCTTCAGATTGCAAGAGATTGTAGGTAGCACTTTTTAGAAAATTACGTGCCCCGAAATCATCAACTAGGATGCGAATTCGAATACCACGCTTTTTAGCCCTAAGAAGGGCGGCGGCAACTCGGTCTGCATAACCACCTTCAGCCCAAATATAGAACTCTAAGTCAATAGATTCTTTGGCATGCTCAATGTCGAGAACGATTGATGCAAAAGTCGCGTCGGCGGAAGAAAGAAGCTCCACTTTGTTTCCAGAGGTTGCTGGAAGATTAGCCATACGGGTTGCTAAATGAATTAAAGTGCGATGTCGAGCTAAATTGGATGGTAATGGCCCTGTAGGGGTTAGTTTGTGTTTGGCTAACTGTTTCCATTGCTGAAGAACCAGTCGAAAGCGCTTAGCTCGAATTTGTCCTATGGGTCTCTCTCCGAATAGAAGGTAAAAGATAAAGCCGAAGTACGGGAGCAGGGTTGTAAGTAGAATCCAGGCGAAGGAAGAGCCTGGTGGATGTCGAGTAAGAATGACACGCAGGATGACGCAAGCAATGATGCCAATTTGAACAATGGCAGCAGTTGCGCCAAAGACTGACAAAGGGTCTAGAACCGTCATCGGAAGAATCTCTTTGGTTGTATATGGGAGTTTCAGACAGTGTAGCGGTTCTTTTCTGCTAAATGGACTCTTAAGATAGGCTGTTGAAGCGGGAAATTTAAGTATTTATGCTGAATTTCAAATTTTTTTAAATAACGGCCTTGACATATCGCAGTGAAGGCCTCATAATTCAAATCCTCGCTACGGAGGGGTGCCCGAGTGGCTAAAGGGGGCAGA
>Reba_p2__coassemble_290_pt1 | contig 56194 bp, 68 predicted proteins | sample Reba_p2__metabat2_high_PE_032 | metagenome-assembled genome bin Reba_p2
GCGTAGCCTTCGGCCCCGATGAAGTTGCCGAAACTATCAGCCATCTGCGCGAGCGATTTTCTAGCACTCAGATGGGTGGTATTCATGAAGCCGCCATTCTGTCTACGTGCAACCGTACCGAACTCTATTGCGCAGCCGAAAATGCGGACGCTGCCAAAAACGCCATTCTTGATTTTATTTGCGATCGTAAGCATGTCAGTCGCTCCGAGTTAGAACCACACGTCTATATCTTTGAACAAGAAGAGGCCGCCAAGCACACCTTCCGTGTCGCCTCTGGTCTCGACTCCATGGTGTTAGGCGAAACTCAAATTGTGGGACAAATGAAAAAAGCCGAAAAAATGGCGCGTGATGCCCATGGCCTCGGCACGATGCTCAATCATCTTTTTCAATCCACATTCACCGTCGCCAAAGAAGTACGAACTGCCACTGCGATTGGAGCTAACTCTGTCAGTTTAGCCGCAGCCGCCGTGCGTTTAGCGTTACGCCTTTTTGGTAACCTCAACGACGAACGCGTGTTGTTCGTTGGCGCTGGCGAAATGATTGAACTTTGTGCCGCACACTTTGCTGCACAAAATCCTAAATCCATCACAATTGCTAACCGCACACTGGAGCGCGGTCAAACACTCGCTCGTACAGTGCATGCAGACGCGATACGCTTAGCGGACCTTCCAGAACAAATCGCTCGTTACGACGTGATCGTTTCTTGTACAGCTTCTGCCTTGCCTATTATCGGTCTTGGCATGATTGAACGTGCTATTGCTGAACGTAAGCATCGCCCAATGTTCATTGTAGACTTGGCCGTGCCACGTGACGTGGAACCCGAAATTGATCGTCTCGATGACGTGTATGTTTATACTGTTGATGATTTAGGTAAAGTCGTCAATCAAGGTTTAGCTAGCCGTCAAGCCGCAATCACACAAGCTGAAACGATCATTAGCTTGCGTATGAATGACTTTGCCGAATGGCTTCGTCAACGCGAAACCGTGCCTTATATTCAATCCTTACGCGATCGCGCCCATATGTTACGCGATGCCGAATTAGCACGAGCCCTTCGTCATCTTCATCACGGCGACGACCCCGAAGAAGTATTAGCTATGTTAGCGCACGGTTTGACCAACAAACTCACACATGACCCCACCATTCTTTTGCGTAACGCCGAAGGGTTATGCGACGAAGATCGAGACTTGATGGAACGATTATTGAATCGTTTTTATCGTCGCCATGACCGATAAATCATCGAGGAACCTACGGGTTCCTCTTTTTTTAGCTATTCTTAGAGGCTTAACACTTTTTTTTGATTTGCTGCCAAGATGATCAACGACAACATGCGATTGAAACTCCGCCAACTGGCACGCCGCCTTGAAGAAATCGACGGTATGTTGGCCGCGCCAGAATGCGCGCAAGATATGATCAAATTTCGAACTCTCACCAAGGAACGTGCAGACATTGAGCCTGTTGTCCAAAAACATCACGAATTAGAACAAACAGAATTGGATCTTCAGACTGCGAAAGAAATGCTGCAAGATCCCGATATGAAGGACTTTGCGCAAGAAGAAGTCCATGCTTCGCAAGCCAAATTAGAAGTTATCGAACACGAACTTCAAATTCTGCTGTTGCCCAAGGATCCCAACGATAGCCGCAATATCTTCCTCGAAATCCGCGCAGGTACTGGCGGCGATGAATCTGCAATTTTTGCTGGTGATTTGTTGCGTATGTATCTTCGCTATGCCGAAACACAGAACTGGCAAACTGAGATTGTCTCGAAAAATGAAAGTGAATTGGGTGGCTACAAAGAAGTCATCGTTCGAATTATTGGAGAAGGTGCTTATTCACGTCTGAAATTTGAATCAGGTGGCCATCGTGTTCAGCGCGTTCCTGTTACTGAAAGCCAAGGACGCGTGCACACCTCTGCTTGCACGGTCGCTGTCCTTCCTGAATTAGACGAAATCGAAGAAGTCGATCTCAATCCAGCCGATTTGCGCATTGACGTCTTCCGTGCCTCTGGGGCCGGCGGCCAGCACGTGCAAAAAACAGACTCCGCAGTTCGCATTACGCATTTACCCACAGGACTTGTCGTAGAATGCCAGGACGAACGCAGTCAAACCCAAAACAAAGCTCGAGCCATGGCTATACTTGCGTCACGCATTCATGCTGCTCAAGTTGCAGAGCAACAAGCAAAAGAAGCCAGCGAGCGTAAGAGTTTAATCGGCTCAGGTGACCGCTCTGAACGCATTAGAACATACAACTATCCTCAGGGACGTGTGACAGATCACCGCATCAACCTCACACTTTACCGTCTTGAGGCTATTATGGACGGTGACATCGCTGAAATTATTACGGCGCTTACCACTCAACATCAAGCCGAACAGTTAGCTGCCCTGGCTTAACGGAGACATTCTCACGTCATGACTGAAGTAAAACGCAATACCGTCCGGGCTTTGATTGCCGATGCGATTCCCAAAATTGGTCGCTTTGAAGCTTTTATTCTTTTAGCCCATATTCTCGATAAGCCAAAAGAATATCTCATTGCCCATGATGATGACGAGTTAACCGATACAACAGTCATGACGTTTGATATGTTTGTTTCAATGCGTCTTGATGGTGTCCCTGTTCCTTATTTAATCGGTCATCAAGAATTTTTTGGTCGTTACTTTACTGTTGATCCTAATGTTCTGATACCTCGCCCTGATACTGAAGTGCTTATTGAACAAGCCCTCATGGTGACGCCAGAATGCCCAAAAGTACTAGACATGGGAACAGGAAGTGGATGCATTGCCATTACGATCGCGAAAGAATGCCCAGGTTCACAAGTGACCGCAACTGATTTTTCTGAAGCTGCGCTTGCTATTGCAAAAAACAATGCCAAAGCTTTAGAAGCCGATATTGACTTTCGTTTAGGCTCTTGGTGGGACCCCATCAAAAACAACGAAAAGTTCGATTTAATTCTTAGTAACCCACCCTACATTCGTCCAAATGACGAACACCTTCCAGCATTGCAACACGAACCACAAACAGCACTCACAGATGGCGTAGACGGCCTCTCTTGTCTACATGAAATTGCGGCTCACGCCATTGACCACCTCGATATTGGTGGCTGGTTGCTGGTTGAACACGGTTGGGATCAAGCTGAAGCCGTAGCCGATCTTTTCCGCTCCTATGGTCTTGCCGCAATACGAAGTGTCAAGGATTATGGTGGAAATGACCGCGTCACTATGGGACGTCGCCCCTAACACCAGCTTCGGACGGTAGCAATTTTCTTTGTAAACCCTCTGTCTTATGAAGCCTTTGTAAACCCATGCTATGAACAACCTCATTTTTGGGTATGGTATTCGCGCGCCGTTTTGGCTACTACATTGGCTACTTGAAAACACGGACTTAAAGGGGTCAAGACGACACCGCATGAAACAGCTGTATAGGGTAAAATCCTTGAAAACGCCTGTAGAAAAAGAAAAACCCGCACCGCATAGCACGGCACGGGTCTAGTGTTTGGTGCCCCTTAACTGACTCGAACAGATGACCTACCGCTTACAAGGCGGTTGCTCTACCAACTGAGCTAAAGAGGCTGAGTGATAGATTATAGCATCTTATCGACTGTTATAGGCAAATTTTTTTTACAACATCTTACTTCACACGCATTGGACGGCGCACTGGAGGCGTATTGGTTGTTACTTCTTGCGGCTTTTCCGCGATGACAGACTCAGTGACCTCAAAATGCAAAGCAAACTGTGGACATTCCAACGGCGTCACAGCAATAATGCGATTCAATGGTACATAAACATCGAAGATGTCGTTACTTTCACCAAATCGAGCTTGAAAACTCAACGCCTCGTCTGTAACTACCAAACGATTCACAGCTTCATCAGTCACATCAAAAACAATGCGATCATCACGCACATACTCCATCGGAACCTGACAAGCATGATCGACTGCCACCATCACGTAAGGCGACGTTCCTGTATCTCGGCAATAGTCGAGCACAGCATTGATCAAGTAAGGCTTCATAGGCTTCGGATTGGAAGCTTGCATCTTTGTGAATCCTTTTAATAAGAAAAAGAAAGGCCGACGGTAAAAAACCCTCAGCCATTTCCTTTGAAATTACCAATGAATCACCTTAGCGACGCATGACACGCTCAGCTGGCGTCATGGAGTCAATAAAAGCAGGACGCGAGAAGAGACGTTCACCATAAGTCATCAGCTGCGCTGCCGTATCAGGCATTTCGATTTCATAGTGACCTAAACGCCAAAGCACAGGTGCTAACATCGTATCCAACAGCGAGAAGCCATCCTCAAGAATAAAACCGCCGTTTCGCAAACGTTGTGCAAACATGCACAGGTTATCACGCAGCTTGCGGCGAGCAACGTTGTGTTGGTCTTCAGACATGTCGCGATTCTCGAGCACGCGAACATATCTAAACACTTCAACATTGAGCACATGCATGAACAAGCGTGCACGTGCTCGCTGAACGGGTTCGGGCGGCATCAACTGCGGATGAGGGAAGCGGTCATCAATATACATATTGATGACTTCAGCAGTGTAGAGCGTCATCTCGCGTTCCCGAAGAATTGGGACTTCGCCATAGGGGTTATAGGCGCTAAGATCGATCGGATTGAACATGTCAACTTCATGAACTTCAAAGTCGCAACCCTTTTCATACAACACGAAACGGCAACTATGAGAAAACGGACAAGTCATACCCGAGAAAAGAAGCATCATACAATCTTTCCTTTATGGCTATCTACAAATAGCCACAAAAAAGCGGTTACTACTACAGTGATTATAGATTGTAGCAAAAAGTTGAAAAAAAATTCCGAAATCTAATTCTTCCACGTATTCCCGTTCACTTGCAACGGTTGTCTATGTAGCCACTCACCCTCTTAAACAGGGTTTTCATCCAGGAAAAAGCTAACCTCAAGCTCAGGAAACATTGTCTCCAAATGCCTACCTAAAGCCTGAATACCACACTTTTCTGTTGCATAATGACCTGTAGCCAAATATACAATACCGTTTTCTCGAGCTTCATACGTGGTACGTTCAGACACTTCGCCAGAAAGATAAACATCACACCCCTGAAGTGCAGCATCAACTATTTCATCCTGAGCTGCTCCAGAACACCATCCAACTCGACGCACTTCATCAACCGACTTCCCTAACACTAAGGGCTTACGTCCAAAAGCCGTCTCTACAACTTTGACAAACCGATCTAACGACATCGGACCATCATTTAGCGTCCCCAAGCACAACAGATCATAATGTCCCATTTGTTCTGTAATCGTAAGACCTAAAAGACGAGCAATTTGAGCATTGTTCCCGACTTCAGGATGAGCATCTAACGGTAAATGATAAGCAATCAAATTGATATCTGCAGACATCAATGACTTCAATCGTCGATACTTCATCCCTGTGATTTCTGATTTTTCCCCCTTCCAAAACCACCCATGATGTACCAAAACACAGTCTGCGCCGACCGAGACCGCATAATCAATGAGCGCTTGGCTTGCACTAACACCAATCACAATGCGCTTGATTTCAGGCTTCCCTTCCACTTGAAGGCCATTGGGGGCGTAATCTTTGAAAATTGAAACGCAAAGATACTCATTTAAGTAGTCAAGCAATGTACGAGTCTGCATAATGTATCCTTTCCTCTTTTAGTCTTTTTTGTTCGGAGCAAGTTTCCATGATCCGTAAGTTGTGGCTAGCTTTTGCCCAATCTGTCACAGTTGGTCTTGGCATTGTAACCGTAGCCACCCTCACCACCAATTGGCAACCAACATGGTTGCCCTCTTCGAACAAAGTGAGTGGGCTTACCGTTCCTGATTTTAGTGAAGCTGTCAGTAAAGCCGCACCTGCAGTTGTTACCATCTTTACTCGTCACAATGATCCAGGCGCACGAGCCGAACAAATTGGCACCAACTGGAATAGCTTGCCTGAACACGATTTCGATACGCTTGGTAGCGGGGTTATTGTATCAACCGACGGTCACGTCCTAACAAATTACCATGTTGTCATGGCAATCAAAGGCCTCTTTGTAGGTCTACCAGACGGTCGCCAAATAGAAGCAACCCTTGTTGGGAGTGACCCTGAAACAGATCTAGCGCTTCTACAGATTCATGAAAAAGATCTGCCAATAGTGACTATTGGTGATAGCACACGATTGCGTATTGGGCAATCAGTGCTAGCTATTGGAAATCCCTTTGATGTCGGGCAAACAGTTACAGCAGGCATTGTTTCCGCATTAGGACGTCATGGTTTAGGGCTCAACAATTACGAAGACTTCATTCAAACAGACGCTGCCATTAACCAAGGAAATTCGGGTGGTGCTCTTATTAATGCTCAAGGAGAGCTCATTGGCATCAATACAGCCATTTTCTCCCCCGAGCAATCTGACGGTTTTATCGGTATCGGTTTTGCTATTCCCAGCTCCATCATCGAGCGCGTACTACCGAGCCTCATAGAAGGCAAAGTTGTTGAACGCGGATATTTTGGTTTTATCCCACGTCAGCTCTCCCGAGAGTTCGCTCAAGATTTAGGGCTCTCCGTCTCGCAAGGAGTGATGGTAAGTCACGTCCTTGGCAAAAGTCCCGCCGCGCAAGCAGGACTCCATGCTTTCGATATTTTGAAAAAAATTAATGGCGAAGAAATTTTTCACGTCAATCGCGTACTTCAAATCATCGCAGCACTAAAACCCGGCATTCCTGTAGAAGTGGAAGTACTTCGAGGAACTCAACTCGTCACTTTAACAGTCACCCCAGGCGAGCGCCCAAAGAATGCTATCGAACGTGCACAAAGCGGATCGGCCACCATTGACACCATTAGTACCGTGCCCTAAAAAGATACCCACCAGCCGGTGGTTCTTCATAGTCGCCTGTAAGGCTCTCTTACCAGCAGCGCCCAAACAGGCGCTTGTCGATCTTGCACTTGCATCCTGTTACTTGCTACCCGTAAACGGGTTCGAATACCAACTTTACCCCTTGAAGGGGTCTTCCTTGAACGGGATACTCAACTGATCTCCAAGCTTATCCTCGTCGAGTTGGTGACGAATATATTCCGCAATCTTGTTCTTATTTTTTCCCACCGTATCTACGTAATAACCTCGGCACCAAAATACCCGATTCCGATACTTGTACTTCGCGTCTCCCCATTGCTCGTAGAGCATCAGGCTACTCTTCCCTTTCACACTGCTGAAACGCTGAAATTCGGCGGTATCTCAACAAGCATATGGATATGGTCTGGACACGCTTCAGCCTCCAAAATCGTGATTACCTTCCACTCACACAGTTGGCGAAGAATTTGCCCAATGTCTCTCTTTTTCTGACGGTAGAACACTTGCCGTCGATATTTTGGGGCCCATACCAAGTGATAACGGCAGTTCCATGAAGTATGAGCTAAACTCTTTACGTCTTTCGACATGTTTACTCCTATTTGTCAAAACTTATGCAGTTGCCAGACTGCATTACTAGTTTTGCAGATTTCGGAGTACTGTCAATTGACGCATAGCTATAAGCTTTCTGGAACCCCCGGACTATCCGGGGGTTTTCAGTTAACAAATAGAAAACGCGCCTAGAAGGCGCGTTTTCTTATCTAAAATTTATTCGTCTTTGTCATCTGGCATGGCATCGATATCTTCCTGAGTTTTTCCGAAGAACTTCACAAGCCAAATGCCTGCTTGGAACAAAATAACCAACGGCAAAGCTAAGAGCAACTGAGAAAGCACATCTGGCGGTGTAAAAATGGCAGCAATCACAAAAGCACCAACAATCACAAACGGGCGTGCTTTCACTAGCTTTTCATAAGATGCTATACCAACATGGTTAAGCACCATCACAACAATTGGCACCTCAAACGTCAACCCGAAAGCCACAAACATCGTCAACACAAAGCTGAAATAAGAATCGATGTCTGGTGCAAAGTTCACGCTATCAGGTGAAAAACCAGCAATAAATTGGAAAACCATGCGGAAAACGACGAAATAGCAATACGCCATCCCAACCGCAAACATCGTAATCGATGATACTAAAATTGGAAGCGCCAGGCGTTTTTCCCTACGATAAAGCGCAGGAGCCACGTAGGCCCACAACTGATAGAGTACAAACGGCAACGCAATTAAAAAAGCCACAAATAACGTAACTTTTAATGGCACCATAAAAGGAGCCACCACCCCAGTAGCAAGCAACTTCACTCCTTGAGGTAGCGCAACCATCAACGGCTGACTCAAGAAATCAAAGATTTGCTTCATAAAGGGGGAAAGACAAGCAAAGACCACCAAAACGGCAATAGCGGACTTAACGGTACGATTTCGGAGTTCTATCAAATGGCTCACCAACGGTTGTTCGTTGGCGGGGTCATCAGGAGCTTCAAGCTGTTTTTGATTTTCTGCCATATCTGTGTTTTATCGATAAATACGAGGACGATTCGTTCTAGCGCGAGCGGCCAAACGACGATTATTGCCACCCAACTGAGCATCCCTCATGCCTAACTCTCGGCGAAGCTTTGCAATTTCTTGTGCAAGCTCATCCACCGAAGGCCCCGCATGATATCTCTTAGTAAAGGTCTTGGGCTCTTCCCACTTGTACATCGGCTCAGCTGTTGTAGAGCTATCTCCCCAACCATAGAAATCTGCGATTTCATCGCTAGTGCCAGCCGAAGCCATTTTGTTCACAGAATCTTCTATTTCTTTCAAGCTGTCCTGCGCTTGGGATACTGCATCTTTTGTATCAACCGAAACAGATTGAACCTCTTTTTCGATTGAGGACGCGGACTTCTCAACCGTAGACTTCACATCGTTGGCGAGAGCCTTGGCCTCATCCTGAATCCGTTTGAGTTCTGCGAGTTCCGTCTCTCGGTTGATGTCGGATTTGACCTGTGCAACAAAACGCTGCGCTTTGCCAATCCATTCCCCCGCTGTACGAGCTACTGTCGGCAGTCGTTCTGGCCCAAGTACCACAAGGGCAATCGTCCCGATAACCAACATCTCACTGAAACCGAAGTCAAACATGTTTATCCTTGTCTTTCACTAAAGAGCCGCGGTCAGCCCCAAAGACTGCCGCGGCCGTTAGCTTAAGCATCATACGCTCACTATCTTCACTTGATCTCTATACGATCAAGATCTGAACAGATTAAGAGGCGTTCGTCTTATCCTTAGCTTCCACATCAACAGTGCTAGCCTTATCTTGGGCAATTTCCTTCTTAGGCGCTTCTTCGCCTTCCTTCATGCCATCCTTAAAGCCCTTGATCGCACCACCAAGGTCCTTACCCATATTCTTAAGCTTGCCCGTACCAAAAACCAGCACAACAATGACCAAAACGATCAACCAGTGCCAAATAGAAAGGGAACCCATTTTTCTCTCCTGAGATTATTTCGTCCAAGGCTGAGGACCGCCAAGAACATGAATGTGTAAATGATCAACTTCCTGACCGCCATCGCGACCAGTGTTGATAATGACGCGGAAGCCGTTCTTTGCACCTTCCTGCAATGCTAACGTACGCGTTAATCCGAGCATTTTACCCAAAAGCGCAGAATCTTCAGGCTCAGCCTGAGCTAAAGACTGAATATGTTTTTTCGGGATAATCAGAAAATGAATCGGCGCCTTCGGATTGATGTCTCGGAAAGCAAGTACTTCCTCATCTTCATAAACCTTGGATGCGGGGATTTCTCCACGTGCGATCCGACAAAACAGACAATCGTCAAGTTGCATGGAAACCTCTATCAAGAGTAATGCTTTCGAACCCATGCTTCATACAAGGATTCTTTTAAAGCACAATACCAATTGTAATGATCAGCGTTATCCTAAGCTTACCATCACCCAAGCTTTTCAGGCGATAAGCCATTATGATGTTTTTTTAATGTTCACTATACTTCCTTAGAGTAGTATGAGCATCCTCGCTTAGGTATATCTTCATTTGATCGTTATCGATACATATCCTCTGGCGCGCGGATCACAGGCTCAGATTCACGCCAACCACCAGAACCAAGCTCACGCCAGAAGCAGCTTGTATGCCCCGTATGGCATGCTACTCCTCCTTGCTGATCAACAAGATACAAAACCGCCTTTCCATCTGTATCAAGTTGCATGCCTAACACACGTTGCTCATTGCCTGACGACTTGCCTTTACACCAAACCTGACCACGAGATCTAGAGAAGTAAACGCCGCGCCCGGTAGCCGCCGTTTCTTCGAGCGCTTCTTTATTAGCCCAAGCAAACATCAATACACGACGCGTCTCAGCATCCTGCACAATGACGGGTACCAAGCCTTCATCGTTAAAGTGAACTTCATCAATCCAACTCATTTGCTTCTCCGTTTTGCATAAGCACACCTAGCTAACGCTTTTTCAAACGTCAACGCGCACAATATCCGCACCTAACTGATGCAACTTATCTTCCATACGCTCATAGCCGCGATCTAGGTGATAAATACGATCAACAGTACTACTCCCTTGTGCCGCTAACGCTGCAATCACCAACGATGCAGATGCACGCAGGTCGGTTGCCATAATCGTAGCACCAGTGAGTTCAGGCACACCTTCAACAATTGCAGTATGGCCTTCAATCGTAATATGAGCACCAAGACGCAGAAGTTCCGGCACATGCATGAAACGATTCTCAAAAATCGTTTCTGTAATATGAGCAGTCCCTGTAGCCAAACAATTCAATGTCATGAACTGCGCCTGCATATCTGTTGGGAACCCTGGGTGAGGTACAGTACGAATTGACACAGGCTGAGGACGACCGTCCATGCGCACACGAACCCAATCATTACCAATATCTAGCTGAGCACCACAACGACGTAGTTTATCCAACACAACTTCCATATGACCAGGTTGACAATGAGTCACCAAGACGTCGCCCTGCGTCACTACTGATGCAATAAAGAATGAACCAGCCTCAATGCGATCAGCAATTACTGTATGTTCTGCGCCATGAAGCTGCTTTACCCCTTCAATATAGAGAACAGGTGTTCCCGCCCCCTGAATGCGAGCTCCCATCGCATTCAGACAGTTACAAAGATCCACGACTTCAGGTTCTCGAGCAGCGTTCTCAATCACAGTGCATCCGTCTGCTAACACAGCAGCCATCACCAGGTTTTCTGTACCTGTCACAGTCACCATATCTGTCACGATATGTGCACCTGTCAAGCGCGATGATGTCGCGCGCACATATCCATGATCGATCTCAACTTGCGCTCCTAACTGACGAAGGCCACGAATATGCTGATCTACTGGGCGGGCGCCAATAGCACATCCCCCGGGCAAACTCACATCCGCACTACCAAAGCGCGCAACCAACGGACACAATGTCAACACTGACGCTCGCATCGTCTTGACTAAATCGTAAGGAGCAATCGTGCTCGTCACTGTACTCGCGTTAAGAGTGACATCCGTACCTTCTCGCTGGACTTTAACACCCATGCCAGCTAGCAACTTTAGCATCGTACGCACATCAGCCAAATCAGGCACGTTATGAAGCACTAAATCATCTGCCGTCAACAAAGAAGCAGCCAAGATAGGTAATGCTGCATTCTTGGCTCCAGAAGCACGTATTTCGCCGACAAGACGGTGACCGCCATTGATTTTTAGCTGTTGCATGGTGTTTTTTCGTAAGAAGTTGAGTAAGAGCGTGACTCTAGTTCAAAAGGTGTTATGCCTTCCGAAAACTAACACAATCACCCCCACAATGGTAGAGTCAATCAAGAATTGACATAGAAACGGCGCGGATAGCCGCGCCGTTAACATGAATTATTTTATTTTAATGAGGTTTAAGTAAAGTCTCCAAACCGTAGAGTTTTACAAGCTCCTGAAACCCTGACGGCACAGATAGCAGAGTTAACTCTTTGCCCGTAGCTTTCGCTTGACGATAGACATAGAGTGCCAGTGCCAACACCGTACTATCAACACGAACAACACCTTCAAAATCCAACGTGTAATCTCCATTACGCGTAGCTTGAATGACTTGTACCTTAGCTTTCGAGGCTTCAACAAAGGTTAAGTGAGATGTATTGAACTTCATAGGTTACTTGGTCTTTTGTGCATTAGCATCCACCAAGGCATCAGATTTCTCTTCTAAAAGACGAATCAACCCTGGAATACCATCTTGATTCAATGTCGACGCAAACTGGGATCGATAGTTTTCAACCATCCAAATACCTTCTACATTGACGTCAACGATCTTCCACTCGCCAGCTTTATTACGGTAAATTCGATAATCAAGGCCAATATCAGGTTGCCCTTGCGCTTTCAAGAGCGTACGAATCACCATTTCGTCCTTGACCTTACGATTACGCGTTGGTCGCAATTCACACGTATGATCCTTCACATTCTTGAGAGCGCCAGAATAAATACGAATCAAAAGCTTTTCAAAACCCGTCATCAAACGTTGGCGCTCTTCTGGTGAAGCTTGACGCCACTTCGGGCCCACAGTCATGCGAGTCATCATCGTAAAGTCGACGCAGGCCATCACACGGGTGTCGACAAGTGCCTGTAAAGCCACTGGGTCACCCGCATGTAACTGAGGATTAGCTTTTATTTCTTGCAAAATCCCGTTACTCACAGACAAAACCCATTCGAAAGGGTCCTGCTCCTGTTTCGCAAACACGGGACACGAAACGAATGCCATGCTAACAGCAGTTGCTAAAATCAAATCTCGTCTTTGCATTATGGTTCCTTTACAGTATTGTTATCAGACGTATCGTCATCATCAAATGAAAGCGGCGTCAAGGACTCAAGCTCTTCTTCGCCTGACTGAGTCCCGTCTGCAATAGCATGTCTACGCTGTTGACGGTATGCATTTCGTACTGCCACATACTCATCAACAACATTGGCACGCATATCGTCCAGACCAGCATCCATCATACGCGAGCGTAAATCCACTGCCTCAACCCCTGCATAACTCACGCGCCAATACCAGTCCTCATTCCATAGAACGTAAGTCATTGGGGCAGTTGCCGCACTGACCGGCCAACGGAACACATCGCGCCCACCCGAAGGGCCGAGCAATGGCAACACAAGATAAGGTCCTTCCCCCACGCCCCAAACCCCCAAGGTTTGTCCAAAATCTTCAGGCGCTCGCTCCATACCAACCCAGGTAGCGACATCAAAAAGACCACCAATACCCAACGTTGAATTCAACAAGAATCGGAAGGTCGATGTTATCCCTTCACTTACTTTTCCCTGTAAGAAATTGTTAAATGCATTATTCGGTTCCCCTAAGTTATCGATAACATTAGAAACCCCTTCTCGAGCCTTTTCTGGGACAACCCAACGATAACCCTTCGTCACCGGCTTCAACACCGCACGATCAAGGCTATCGTTAAAGGCAAACATTTGGCGATTAAAGCTTTCGTACGGGTCTTCAGGCGATTGACCTGCATCCGGGGGCACTTGAGCACATCCCGCAAATAAAGTCATACTGACCGACGCGAGTAGCCACTTTTTTAACGAGGGCGTCATTTGCTTCTCCTTATTGTTCGTCACTCGTTAGCCGACTTTTCGGCGGTGTTATAGAGAAATTGACTAATCAACGATTCCAAAACCACTGCGCTTTGAGTGCGACGAATTTCATCTCCGTTTGCAAGATTCCCTTCATCAGCACCAGGCTCAATACCAATGTATTGCTCGCCTAACAAACCAGCCGTTAAGATCTTCGCAGAACTATCCGTCGGAAAGGGATAAGCCGCATCAATATCCATGGTCACCACCGCCTGAAAGCTTTGTGGATCAAAGACGACGGACTGTACACGTCCCACCACCACACCTGCAGACTTCACCGCTGCACGAGGCTTCAATCCACCGATATTGTCAAACGCAGCGGTCACGGTATAACTCTTATGCCCAAACGTGAAACTACCTAAGTTAGCAGCCTGAAGCGCCATAAAAAGCATGGCGACAAACCCCAACACCACAAAGATCCCTACATAAAATTCGAGGGTGCGATTTTTGTCCATAACCTAAGATCCTTTTTGTTTTTAAACTGTGGTGAACATCCACGCCGTCATAATAAAGTCCAAACCAAGCACTAAAAGTGAAGAAATCACCACGGTACTTGTCGTTGCTCTAGAAACACCATCAGGGGTTGGGCGAGCAACATAACCATGAAAAAGTGCTACAAGAGCAACCGCAATCCCGAATACGACACTTTTAATAAAGCCATTAAAAATATCGTCCCAAATATCTACTGCACTTTGCATTTGGCTCCAGAAAGCACCACTGTCAGTTCCAATCATTTGAACACCGACAAACCAAGCCCCCACAATCCCAACTGCAGAAAAAATCGTAGCTAAGATCGGCATAGAGATGAAGGCTCCGATAAATCTTGGCGCTAACACACGCTTCACAGGGTCAACCCCCATCATTTCCATAGCGGCCAATTGCTCACCTGCACGCATAAGACCAATTTCGGCCGTTAATGCCGTACCAGCACGGCCCGCAAATAAAAGGGCAGTCACAACAGGGCCTAACTCTCTCACTAGAGATAAAGCCACCATCGTCCCTAAAGCCTGCTCACTCCCGTAAGTCACCAATACGTAATAGCCTTGTAACCCCAACACAAAACCCACGAAAAGACCAGACACAGCAATAATAAGCAGTGAATAGTTCCCTATAAAATGGATTTGCTGAATCACAGGAGCCAAACGAGCACCGCTAAGACGTAATAACAAAGTCCAAGCAAAAAGACCAAAGCGACCAATACGCCTAAAAATGCTTACGACCAATTGCCCCACATTTGTCATCAAACTTCTCATGCCCTCTCACCTCCGAAATCCTGACCGATCGTAGGCGCAGGATAGTGAAAACGCACAGGTCCATCAGGTAAAGCATGAATAAACTGCTTCACAAAAGGTTCTTCCGTATGACGCAAAACCTCAGGAGCCCCCTCAGCCGCAATACGCCCCGCGTTAATCATATAAACATAGTCTGCAATTTCAAACGTTTCAGCCACGTCATGAGTCACAATGATAGATGTCGCTTGTAAGGCATCGTTAAGACGACGAATCAAATTAGCAGTCACACCCATCGAAATAGGGTCTAACCCAGCAAAAGGTTCGTCATACATGATGACCGCAGGATCCAAAGCAATGGCACGCGCCAAAGCAACACGACGAGCCATGCCCCCAGAAATCTCAGACGGCATCAAAGGCGCAGCCCCTCTTAAACCCACGGCATTGAGCTTCATCAATACCAAATCTCGAATCGTTTCTTCATCAAGATTCGTCTGCTCACGCATGGGAAATGCTACGTTCTCGAAAACCGATAGATCAGTAAACAACGCTCCAAACTGAAACAACATCCCCATACGACGACGTAGACGATAGAGGCTCTTTTGATCCCCTGTACACATCTTCTCGCCAGCGATCGTAATCTCACCGCTTTGTGGCGTTAACAACCCGCCGATTAACTTCAGCAAGGTTGTTTTCCCCATTCCTGAACCGCCCATAATAGCGACAACTTTACCTGCACCAAAACGCATGGACACGTTTTGTAGAATGGTTCGCCCCCCATATCCAAATGTCAAATCATCAATTTTTACGGTGTATTCCATAGCCCTTTAATCCACCTGGCATCATTAGAGGCCAACACTAGGCACAAATCGCACCATCCTGCTAATCCCCATTTCTTGTAACTCTGGCGCCTCTGGCGGCAACAACTGAAAAGCCTCTTGTACATTTGGCGGGACCGCCATCGGACGACGTCTCACATAATCTACAAACACCCATTCAGTCGCGCCCACCGTGAGTAGTTCACCTTGACGCATAATCGCATATCTTCTGAGCGATGATATTCTGCGGATCGTTTGTACCCATGTATAAACGTCCAATTTATCTCCGAGCAACGCTGGTTTTAGATACTCAATCCAGTGTTGACGAACGACCCAAGCACAACCTGAAGCTTTAAGCGCCTCAAATGTCTGTCCCCTAGATGCCGCATGCAACGTTGCTGCCTCTTCCATCCAACGCATATATTCTCGATTATTCACATGACCAAGAATATCAATGGACGAAGCTTCAACCGTTACCGGCAGGCGATAAATAGGATTTTTCATAATCGCTTTGCTCCAAACGCAAGAAATTATTATCGCGCTTTACGAGAAAACTCAGTACTAGAAAGAGAAAAGCTTCCGTATCTTCCTTTTGTTGCACGACTTTTTGCTCTTTTTAGAGTAGCCAAAAAACAACAACTCACGACCGACCGATAGTTAACACTTGCAAATCCATACAAAACTGAGTGTTTATGGCAATCTCTCATACGATTCAACATGTCGTGAACCAGGGTTCTCGACTACAATCGATTCATTTCCCATTACTCATGCGTCGAAAGCAACGTACGACATACACGTTGCCACTCGCGCTATTTATCACCTAGTCTTCTCGTGACTCAAACTAAACGAAAAACACCTCCAGCACGTAAGCCGACACGTAAAAGTTCAAAAGCCGCGTCCTTTTTTAAGTGGTTTCTAGGTATCTGCTTGGCTGGTGCTGCTTCTGGTATTCTGCTAGCCGTCTTTGTTTTTGCTTTCATCTATCGTCAACTACCTCCCATTGACACCGTTGCCGACTATCGCCCCTGCGTTCCTTTACGCGTATGGAGTGCTGATGGCAAACTCATTGGTGAATTTGGCGAAGAACGTCGTGACTTTGTCCGATTAACTGAAATCCCCGCTCACGTTAAACACGCAATCCTTGCCGCGGAAGATGATGGCTTCTATGAGCATCCAGGGATCGAAATTACAGGGATTTTACGTGCTGCGTTCGCGAATCTCGTAACAGGACGTCGTGGGCAAGGAGGCTCTACGATTACACAGCAAGTTGCGCGTAACTTCTTTTTATCGTCCGAACGCACTTACACCCGTAAACTTTACGAAATCGCCATGTCCTTCAAAATTGAGCAAACTTTGACGAAGGACCAGATTTTGGAAATTTACTTAAACCAAATTTATTTAGGTCAACGTTCTTACGGTTTCCAAAGCGCGGCACGTACCTATTTTGGTCGTTCACTTGACCAAATTTCTGTGGGTGAAGCAGCTACATTAGCTGGTCTTCCTGTAGCACCCTCCGCCTATAACCCCATCGTGAATCCAACGCGAGCAACCATGCGCAAAAACTATGTCCTACGCCGCATGTTTGACTTGGGTTATATCGACGAACTCACTTATGAGACCGAAAAGGCTCAACCCATGGAAACTCGTCGTGTGACCACGCAGCAGGAAATGGTTGCCGCCAATATGAGTGAAGAATCGATTACCGCAAAATATGCGGCAGAACTCGCCCGTATGTTGGTCTATGACATTTTCAAAGAAGAAACCTATTCTCGTGGTATCAACGTTTACACCACGATCGATATGGCAGCTCAAAAAACCGCCGTCGATGCCGTGCGTCGTCAGTTGATTTCCTACGACCGTAAATATGGTTATCGTGGCCCAGAGGGTTATGTCGACTTAAGCGATACTTCCAAACGTCCATCCATCATCCGACAGGCTTTAGAAAAAACAACCACATCTCCCTTTATGTTGCCTGCAATCGTCATTGAGGCAACCCCAAAGGGTATTACGGCCGCCATATCTGCCAATGAAACTGTAACCCTTGACGCGAACAGCCTAATATTTGCTCGTCGTCATCTTGGTAAAGTCTCGAAAGCCTATGTCGACAAAGCACTCAAGCCAGGCGCCGTCATTCGCGTGATGCGCTCTGCAAATGGCAGACAATGGACATTAGCCCAAGTACCTCGCGTCGAAGCAGCATTTGTCGCTGGCGATTTTAATACTGGCGCAGTTCGCGCATTAGTGGGTGGGTTTGACTTTAACCTAAACATGTTCAACCACGTCACACAAGCTTGGCGTCAGCCTGGCTCATCATTTAAACCTTTTATCTATTCAGCTGCATTAGATAAAGGCTTTACACCTGCCACCATCATCAACGATGCGCCAATCAGTATTGACCCCAAGCTTACAGGTAATAAGATTTGGGAGCCTAAAAACTATGAAGGTCGTTTTGATGGTCCTATGCCATTGCGACGTGGGTTGGAAAAATCCAAGAATTTGATTTCTATTCGTATCATGCAAGCCATTACCCCTGAATATGCGCAGGAATTCGTTCGTAAGTTTGGCTTCCCGCCTGAAAAGCAGCCAGCTAACCTTCCAATGGCATTAGGCGCAGGTAGCGTCACGCCTTGGCAAATGTTAGGTGGATACACAGTCTTTGCCAACGGTGGCTATCGAGTACAACCTTATTTGATTGAACGTGTCACCGATGTCGATGGTCGAACTTTGATGCGTGCCACTAATCGAACCTCAGGGGACGAATCTATTCGAGCTATTGATGATCGCAATGCCTACATCATGCATAGTTTGCTACATGGTGTAGCAACGCATGGCACTGCTGCTCGTGCCACAAAAATGCTCGGCCGAACTGATATCGGCGGCAAGACAGGAACCACAAACGATAGTCACGATGCTTGGTTCTGTGGCTACGCTGGTAACTTAGTTGCCGTGACCTGGATGGGATACGATACTCCGAAGCCACTCGGCTCACGTGAAACCGGAGGCGGTCTTGCCTTACCAATTTGGATTGACTTTATGAAGGCAACACTTAAAGACACACCCAATTACGTGCGTCAAATGCCAGAGAGCGTCGTAGAATCCAACGGGGAATATTTTTATCGCACCCCCATTCACGGTGCCGATTTCTCTGATCTCATGAGTTCAAGTGAAAATAGCACCTCCGAGCTCGTGCGAGATCAGATCTTCTAAGGACTCAAAAAAACATAGGGAGTGTGACAAAGTTCAGGATATCCTGACTTTTTCAACACTCCCTTTTCTTCATGTACATCACATGGTTAAAAAGAGATTCTAGTACACAAAGAAAGCATCTCCTCTTTTTTCCTTATGGTTATCGTAATCGATAACCGCTACACTTGCTATTTGATTAAAGCTCCGCGCCAAGTCGCGTTAATGCATCACGAACAACTTCTTCGAGCGTCAATCCTGAGCGAGAGTCTTTCCATGCACCTTGTTGCAAAGAGAAATGATGCCCTCCAAAGCGAGAAGCACACCAAATCTCACGCATAGGGGTCTGAATATTGACGACTACTTGTTCGCCATTTTCAAGCTCAATCGTGAGTACATTACCGCTACGCATGCAATCAACATCTTCAGAAGCTAGTTCAAGCCATGCCTCTAAAGATTGCATTTCTGCTTCGGCGACGGTTAAAAATTCTGTATCTTTATCCATTGTGAAAGGATTTCCTATGTTGAGAACTGCCGTTTTACTTGGCATTATCACCACACTCTGCATCAGCCTAACTGGTTGCGGTCAAAAGGGAGACCTCTATATGCCCGATCAGCAAGCACCAGTCTCTATGCAAAATTCTTCTTCTGGACTTTAACACACCTTTTTTCTCATGACCTTCGACACCTCAGCCTGTAGCCGTCCACATACTTTCTTTCATCGTCAAGGCGTTGAACTATGGTGTGAAAACGTACCCCTATCTCGTATAGCGCAAGAGGTAGAAAGCACGACATACATTTACTCCCGCGCGCAAATTGAAACTAACTTCATGGCTTATCAGTCAGCTTTAGCTGATGTTCCTCATCAGGTGTGCTATGCCATGAAAGCCAATTCCACTGCGGGTATTTTGCAGATCTTGGCTAAATTGGGGGCTGGGGTTGACACCGTCAGTGGTGGTGAAATTGCTCGTGCCTTACGAACAGGATTTGCCCCACACAAAATTGTTTATTCAGGAGTAGGCAAAACTCGCAAAGAAATTGCTTATGCTCTGCAACAAGGGATTGGATGTTTTAACGTCGAGAGTGAACCAGAACTCGAACGCATCAATGAAATAGCTCAGTTTCTAGGACTTAGAGCCCCCATCTCCATTCGATGCAATCCTGATGTTGACCCTAAAACCCACCCGTACATTTCGACAGGTCTCAAAAATAATAAGTTTGGCATTCCTATTGCTCACGCGGAAACAGTTTACCTTCGTGCCGCCAATATGCCTGGTATTGAAATCAAAGGTATTGACGCACACATTGGAAGCCAAATCACTGACATCCAGCCTTATTTAGATTCTGTCACACGTCTTATCGATACGATGGATCGCTTGAAAACACGAGGTCTCGTCTTATCACACATTGATATCGGTGGTGGCCTAGGCATTCAATACCGTCCTGAAGATGTCCCTCCGACGCCACAAGCCCTACTACAACCAATAAAAGCGTTACTGAAAGCTCGTGGATTCGGTGACATTAAACTTCTCGTTGAGCCTGGACGCTCCATCGTAGGAAATGCTGGCGTACTCATGACTCAGGTGCAATACATTAAGTACGGTGATACACGTAATTTCTGTATTGTCGAAGGCGGAATGAACGACCTAATTCGACCAGCTCTCTATTCAGCCTGGATGGACATCGTCCCAGTCGTAGAACGTCATGATATAGAGCCATTAGTCATGGATGTCGTAGGACCAGTCTGTGAAAGTTCTGATTTCTTAGGTCGTGCTCGAGAACTTGCAGTGAAAGCCAATGATTGGTTGGCCGTCTTGGATGCCGGAGCTTATGGTGCCAGTATGGCTTGTCACTACAACAGCCGTGTACTCCCCATGGAAATCCTCGTCGATGGTGATCGAGTCATCCCTTTGCGAGACCCAGAAACTTACGAACACCTGATTCAGGGTGAACGATTATTAGATATTTAACCCAGTCTCGCAAGCCTTTTAAAGGCTTGCTCTTTATGAGAATTTCAACGTAGAATATATAAACGCCGGATCTCAGTAACTATTGAGATGCGGCGTTTTTTGTGTCTGTTATATGGTCACATCCGCTTCATTTCCAAGGAGACATTTATGCACCTTGAAAACTCCGTCAAACTTGACTTTAAAGACGTTCTCATTCGCCCAAAGCGCTCAACTCTCACGAGCAGAAGTGAAGTAGACATTACGCGAGAATTCAAATTTTTGCACTCCCCCGTGAAGTACCATGGAATTCCCATTATCGCCGCAAACATGGATACAACAGGCACATTTGAAATGGCGCGCGCACTAGCCGTCCACCAAATGTCCACCGCGCTTCACAAACACTATGAGCACGATGAATATGTCGACTTCTTTAGTCGGCTAGAAAAGAAATCTTCGGCTTTTTATTCTCTCGGGATTGGAGATCACGATTGGGAAAAGTTCCAGCAAACCATGACAAAGGCACCTGAAGTAATTCAATACGTTTGTATTGATGTGGCTAATGGCTATACGGAAGCTTTCGTTGCTTTTGTCAAAAAGGTTAGAGAAACCTATCCAAACCTGGTCATCATGGCTGGGAATGTGGTTACTGGAGACATGACCGAAGAATTGCTTTTGGCAGGGGCTGACATTGTCAAAGTTGGAATCGGACCTGGCTCTGTTTGTACAACCAGAAAGATGACCGGAGTTGGATATCCACAACTTTCAGCCATTATTGAGTGTGCTGATGCAGCGCATGGATTAGGAGGCCGCATCTGTGCCGACGGTGGTTGTACAGTCCCAGGTGACATAGCTAAAGCATTTGGCGGTGGAGCAGACTTTGTGATGCTTGGCGGCATGCTAGCAGGTCACGATGAATCCGCAGGTGAAATTGTTGAAACAGAACAAGGCACCTTTAAGCGCTTCTATGGCATGAGCTCACGTAATGCAATGAACAAATACTCTGGTGGTGTCGCCAAGTACCGAGCGGCCGAAGGGAAAGCAGTTTTAATTCCTGCGAGAGGGCCTGTTGACCAAACCGTTCAAGACATTCTTGGTGGCGTCCGTAGTGCCTGCACCTATGTAGGTGCACGTCGACTGAAAGAGCTGACCATGCGCACAACCTTTGTGCGTGTGTCCATGCAGTTAAATGAAGTCTTTGGTAAAGCTCCCTAATATCCAGGATTAAGGTGAATCATTCCATCAAAAAGGAATGATTCACCGAGTACAATGAGACACTCTTTTATTTTTTTATCGAGGTCGCCTTGAGTATTTTTGACTCTGCTCGTTTCGTCATTTCAGCAGCTAAATTGTCTGGTCTCCCTCCCGAAGGAGCACCTGAAATTGCATTTGCAGGTCGCTCCAACGCAGGTAAATCGACAACAATCAATGTCCTTACCCGTAAAACGCGTTTAGCCTTTGCTAGTAAGACACCTGGACGTACGCAATTGATCAACTTTTTTGCACTTTCTCAAAAGAATGAGCAAGGTAACCGTGATGATATTGGGTATCTCGTGGACTTACCAGGCTATGGTTTTGCGAAAGCAAGCGAAGACACTCGTAAAACTTGGTCACAATTAGTCGGTGGATATATTGCTCAGCGTCCGACCATGACTGGCCTTGTTATTGTCATGGATGCTCGTCGTCCATTCATGCCAACGGATGAATGGTTAATAGAATTTATGGCTGGACGTCCAAATGTTAAGATGCACTGGTTATTAAATAAAGCAGACCAATTAAAAAACATGGAACGCCGAACCACATTGCGTATGGCTCAAAAACGCGCTGCAGAAATTGGCTCTCATGTCACTGTTCAATTATTTTCAGGCATGAAGAAAGAAGGGACTGCTGAATTGGCTTCTGTTTTAGAAAGTTGGCTTGGACTTAATGCTGAGGAAAGACCAGGGGATTAAAGTTAAGGAACACCCATTGATTACTGACTTCTTTAAACGTCAGCCTTACCTTTTGTAGGAATAAAAAATGCAGACACTTGGTGCCTATCCGAGCGTACGTATGCGTCGTATGCGTCACGATGACTTTTCCCGCCGCCTCATGCGAGAAAATGTTGTCACACCGAACGATTTGATTCTTCCTGTTTTTGTAATCGAAGGGACGGGGCTTCGTGAACCGGTTCCGTCTATGCCTGGCGTTGATCGCTTGAGCATTGACGAGCTTCTCAAAGTAGCAGGTGAATGCGTTGAACTTGGCATTCCAATGCTCGCACTGTTCCCTCATATTGCAGAAGAACTGAAGACGCCTGATGGTCGTGAAGCAGCCAATCCCAATGGACTCATTCCTCGTGCCGTAAAGGCTTTAAAGCAAGCCTACCCACAATTAGGCGTCATGTGTGACGTTGCTCTTGACCCCTATACTACCCACGGGCAAGACGGTCTGATTGATGAAGAAGGCTACATACTTAACGACGAAACCATTGAAGTACTGGTTGAACAAGTCTTAGCACAAGCTCGCGCTGGGGCTGATGTTGTCGCACCGTCCGATATGATGGATGGTCGTATTGGCATCATCCGTGATCGTCTAGAAAAAGAAGGCTTAATTCATACACGAATCATGGCCTATTCTGCCAAGTACGCAAGCTCCTATTACGGCCCCTTCCGTGATGCAGTAGGTTCCTCTTCCAACTTAGGTAAATCGAACAAAGCTGTCTACCAACAAGATCCAGCTAACGGCGACGAAGCACTTTGGGAAGTAGGCTTAGATCTTGCAGAAGGCGCTGATATGGTCATGGTCAAACCAGGTGTCCCATATCTTGATGTCCTTTGGCGTGTTAAACAGGAATTTAAAGCTCCTACCTTCGCTTACCATGTTTCCGGCGAATATGCCATGATCAAGTTTGCAGCCCAAGCAGGAGCTATTGACGAAAAGAAAATCACATTTGAAACGATGGTCTGCTTTAAACGTGCTGGTGCCGATGGCATATTGACATATTGCGCTTTGGATGTTGCACGTTGGATCCGTGAGGGTTACAACTACTAAAGAGCACAGACTCGTATGTCCTAGCTAAGAAGAGCCTGCTTCTCAATAGAGCAGGCTCTTCTTCATTGCTAATTCCATTCTTCCTGAAACTTCCTCAATAAGCGGCCATCACGTTTAGTGGGGCGACCTTGCGTAATAAACCGTGAGGGCTCGGACGCGAGACGCAACATTTCTTTGCGCTGTTCGCGGGCCTTTAGACTAGTTTCTGTTTCACGATATAACGTCTGAGCTACCGATGCAGGCCCTCGCGTATTCGACAAACCTTCAACATAAACTACAAATATTTCTTCTCCGCGATGAATCTCTAAACAGTCCCCAACTTTGACATCGCGAGAGGGTTTTAAACGTTGGCCAGAAAGCAAAACGCGACCTAATCCTACTTCTTCTTGAGCAATAGAACGCGTCTTGAAAAAACGTGCAGCCCAAAGCCACTTATCAATGCGCATTGCATCCATTACGCCCCCCGTAAATACAAAAGGCTCGATCATTTGATCGAGCCTTAAATTTTATATCAAGGAAGAAAATTATTCTTCGGACTTGACTTCTTCAACAGCCGTAGCCTTTTCGGTAAGTTCCATGTAGGCCATCGGAGCGTTATCGCCAACGCGGAAGCCCATCTTGAGAATACGGGTGTAACCGCCGTTACGGTTGGCAAAGCGTGGACCGATTTCGTTGAAGAGCTTAACAACAACTTCACGATCGCGGAGACGGTTGAAAGCAAGACGCTTGTTAGCCGGCGTGGGATCCTTGGCGAGGGTGATCATCGGTTCAACAACGCGACGAAGTTCCTTAGCCTTCGGGAGGGTGGTCTTGATAGCTTCGTGCTTGATGAGGGAGCACATCATGTTACGAAGCATAGCGAGACGGTGAGCGCTAGTACGGTTAAGCTTGCGGAGACCAAGACGGTGACGCATTTTATTCTTTCCTAATAAAGTCTATGAATGAATTTATCGCTATAGCGACTAACCTTTCCCCGAGTCTTCTATCTCTTGAGAATCAAAAGCGGTCGGGTGAAAGAGAAGGGCGCGATCACATGATCACGCCCTATTGCCATAATAGCATGGCGATTATGGCACAGCTCGCAACCATCGTCAAATGAATTCAAAGAAATTTATCTAACGAGAGACGAGCAAGGCATTATCGTTCATTGGCAGGCGGCCAGTTTTCGAGACGAGAACCAAGCGTAAGACCGTGAGCAGCGAGAACTTCCTTGATTTCATTCAAGGACTTACGGCCAAGATTGGGGGTCTTAAGCAACTCATTTTCGGTGCGTTGGATAAGATCACCAATGTAGTAAATATTTTCTGCCTTAAGGCAGTTAGCGGAACGAACGGTAAGTTCAAGATCGTCAACCGGACGGAGAAGGATAGGATCGAGCGGTGGAGGCGTTTCTTCTTCCGGTTCCTCGTTATCGTCCGTAGTAGTATCCTGATGGATAGAACCAAAGACAGCAAGCTGATCCTGAAGAATACGGACAGCTTCACGAAGTGCATCTTCTGGACCAACGGCACCATTGGTCTCAATCGTCATTTCCAACTTGTCGAGGTCGGTGCGCTGAGCAACGCGAGCAGCTTGAACCTGATAGGCAACGCGTTGAATCGGAGAGAAGGAAGCATCCATAATGATGCGACCAATACCACCCTTAGAGTAGTCATCGTGGAAAGCACGGACATCACCAGGCTGATAGCCGCGACCCTTTTCAACCTTCACCTGCATCTCAAGGCGACCACCGGAGAGATGAGCGATCACATGTTCGGGGTTAACCACAGAAACATCATGCGGAAGCTCAAAGTCGGCTGCTGTGACAACACCTTCGCCATCCTTACGAAGGATAACAGTGACTTCGTCTCGACCTTCAAGCTTGAAGACAACGCCCTTGAGATTTAACAAGATATCAACAACGTCTTCGAGAACACCGTCAATCTGGGAATACTCGTGAACAACACCAGTGATCTGTGCTTCAGTAGGAGCAAAACCGATCATGGAGCTCAAGAGAATACGACGCAAAGCATTACCAAGAGTGTGACCATAACCACGTTCGAACGGTTCGAGTGTGATTACAGCACGGTTGGGATTATTTTCGGAAACCTGTACTTCAACAGAAGTGGGCTTCAAAAGAGTGGTATTAGCCATAGTGATTACCTTTACATTCCTATAAGCTAGTTAGACTTACAGATGAATGGAGAAACAGATTCGTCGTTCAACGAGATGTAATGACATGGTTCTGTAAGACCGTCTGACCATTTTAGATCAGATTAAAAAAGCTTACTTGAAAGCTTCTTTAATCTATTCTAATTAAGTAGCGAGAAAACGCGGCCACTTGCATGACCGCGTTCTCAGAGCTTTTCCTGCCAAGTGGATGCGGATCTGTTTGCGCACTACACAAACGACCCGCAACAACATTAGCGATATTAGCGGGAGTAGCGTTCGACGATGAGAGCTTCGTTGATTTCGTAAGCGACTTCATCGCGAGCCGGAACGTTCTTGAACGTGCCTTCGAACTTCTTGGCATCAACGCTGACCCAGGCCGGGAAGCCGTTCTGCTGGGCCAAGTCGAGGGCTTCAGCAATACGAACCTGCTTCTGAGCCTTTTCACGCACGGAGATGACATCGCCCGGCTTAACGTGATAGGAAGGAATATTCACCTTCTTGCCGTTGACGAGGATAGCGCCGTGGGAAACCACCTGACGTGCTTCAGCGCGCGTTGAGCCGAAGCCCATGCGGTAAACCACGTTGTCCAGACGGGATTCCAAAAGAGCGATGAGGTTTTCACCAGTATTACCAGTGATACGATCAGCTTCCGCAAAGTAACGACGGAACTGACGTTCGAGCACACCGTAAATGCGCTTAACCTTCTGGGCTTCACGCATCTGAGTACCGTAGTCGGACGTGCGGGCTCCGGAAATCTTACCGTGCTGGCCCGGCTTGGAACCGGCGTCCTTCACCTTGGACTCAAACGAACGACGGGCGCTCTTCAAATTAAGATCAATACCTTCGCGACGCGAAAGCTTGAGCTTAGGACCGAGATATCGTGCCATTTAAAATGCCTCTCTTATCCTGTAGGTATCCCTACATTCAGTCCACGTGCCTCAGTATGCATGTGGACACGGGATTCAACAGAAAAAATAAAAATTAGACGCGGCGACGCTTGGAAGGACGAACACCGTTATGCGGAATCGGCGTCACATCCTGAATAGACGTCACACGAATGCCGAGCGCATTAAGAGCGCGAACAGAAGATTCGCGGCCAGGACCAGGGCCCCAAATGCGGACTTCGACATTCTTAAGACCATATTCAAGAGCCGTCTTACCAGCGACGTCAGCAGCTACCTGAGCAGCAAACGGGGTGGACTTACGGGAACCCTTGAAACCCTGAGCGCCGGAGGAAGACGCCGCAATGGCGTTGCCCTGGCGGTCAGTGATCGTGATGATCGTGTTGTTGAAGGAGGCGTGCACGTGAGCGATGCCTTCCGTCACAACCTTCTTGACCTTCTTACGAGCACGCTGCGAAGCAGCCTGCTTGGAATTATTGCCAGCCATAGTTGTCCTTTATTACTTCTTGAGCGTCACACCAGCCTTACGCGGGCCTTTACGGGTGCGAGCATTCGTACGAGTGCGCTGACCGCGACAGGGAAGACCCTTGCGGTGACGCATACCACGATAGGTGCCAAGGTCGATCAAACGCTTGATCGAAAGCTGAATTTCGCGACGGAGGTCGCCTTCAACCGTAAACTGGCCGACCTGTTCGCGGATCTTTTCGAGATCGGCGTCGGTCAGATCCTTGACCTTCTTGGAAAATTCAATGCCACAGTTCGTCAGAATAACGCGAGCACGGGAACGGCCGATGCCATAGATGGCAGTGAGACCGATTTCGGCATGCTGCTGCGGCGGAATATTAATACCGGCGATACGAGCCATTTTTTACCTCTTTAGCCTTGACGCTGCTTGTGACGCGGGTCAGCACAGATCACACGCACCACGCCTTTGCGCTTAATGATCTTGCACTTGCGGCACATCTTTTTGACCGAAGCGTTAACCTTCATTCTCATCTCCACGTGCATAAGCACGGATAACAATGCCCACATGGCAGGAAAGCGCAGAAGGATACTACAGCTTTCTGTTAATTGCAAGTCAAAACAGAGCGTAGTGCACTCTTTTTTGTTTTAACCTGAATAATTTAATGAAAATCGGGGGCGCAAGCCATTTCTGACCGCGCCCTCGAGATCATTCCATGCTGTTTCAGTGGTTAAGACTAAAACAAGGCATCGATTGATTGTAGCCAATCTAAACGCGTTTGTTAGCGCTTCGATTGACCTAAACCACGGAAGTTTGTCTTCCGCAGCAAGCTTTCATACTGGTGAGTCATCATGTAGGCCTGAACCTGACTCATGAAGTCCATCGTCACGACCACAACAATCAACAGTGAAGTACCACCGAAGTAGAAGGGAACGTTAAAGCGGAGATTCAAGAATTCAGGTACGAGACACACAAAGACCAAGTACACTGCACCGCCAAGAGTCAAGCGCAAAAGCACTCGATCGATATAGCGAGCCGTTTGATCCCCCGGACGAATGCCCGGAATGAACGCACCACTCTTTTTAAGATTCTCTGCCGTTTCTTTCGGGTTGAAAACAAGCGCCGTGTAGAAATAAGCAAAGAATACAATCAGCACTGCATACAAAAGGGTATACAGCGGCTGACCTGGCGAAAGTGCCGAGGCAAGGTCACGAATCCAGCGAGTCGAGTCACCAGTCGTAAACCAGCCAGCCAAGGTCGCCGGGAACAAGATCAATGATGAAGCAAAAATCGGAGGAATAACGCCCGACATATTCATCTTGAGAGGCAGGTAAGAGCTCTGACCTCCGTAGATCTTATTACCGATTTGACGCTTAGCATAGTTAACAGTAATACGACGTTGACCGCGTTCAACAAAGACCACAAAAGCGGTCACTGCCAAAACAATTGCGATCACAAAGATTGCTGCAAGGGGACTGATAGCACCCGTGGAAACCAACTGGAATAACCCAGAAGTTCCGCTCGGGAGTCCGGCCACGATACCAGCAAAAATGATAATCGAAATACCGTTACCTAAACCACGCTCAGTGATTTGTTCACCGAGCCACATCAGGAACATCGTACCCGTCAGCAACGAAACCGTGGTCGTGATACGGAACATAAAGCCCGGATCGAGCACAAGGCCTGCCTGCGTTTCGAGTGCGACAGCGATACCGAACCCCTGGAAGAGACCCAACAACAGCGTGCCATAGCGCGTGTACTGAGTGATCTTGCGGCGGCCGGACTCGCCTTCCTTACGCAATGCTTCGAGCGACGGTAACACGTAGGACAACATCTGCATAATAATCGATGCAGAGATGTACGGCATGATACCGAGCGCGAACACCGAGAAGCGCGATAAAGCGCCACCGGAGAACATGTTGAACAGCCCGAGAATGCCGCCCTGCTGCTCATCAAAGAGCTGCTTGAGCATATCGGGATCGATACCTGGCACCGGCACATGTGCACCGATGCGGTAAACAACGAGCGCGAGCGCTAAGAAGATCAGGCGACCCTTAAGGTCGCCATACTTACTGAGGCCCGACTGTTGCTTAGAGCTGGGGCTGGTCGCCACGTCGGTGTCCTCTTTGGTTAGCTGTCTTATTCGTTGTCAACAATGGAGCCACCAGCAGCTTCAATAGCAGCACGGGCACCCTTGGTGACGCCAAGACCACGCACGGTGACCTTACGGGTGATAGCACCAGAGAGGATCACACGAGCGTTCTGAGCGAGAGCAGAAACGACACCGGCAGCCTTAAGGACGGCCAAGTCAATTTCTTCAACGCCCAAACGTTCCAAGTCGGACAGACGCACCACCTCGCAGAACTTGCGGGTGAGCGAGGTAAAGCCACGCTTCGGAAGGCGACGATACATCGGCATCTGACCGCCTTCAAAACCGACCTTGTGGAAGCCGCCAGCACGCGACTTCTGACCCTTATGACCGCGGCCGGCAGTTTTGCCCCAACCGCTGCCAACACCGCGACCAACGCGGTGACGGGCGTGCTTCGAGCCCTCAGCGGGCTTGATCGTATTCAAACGCATTTCGTTATCCTTTCGATCATTCGGCGCGCACGAGGTACGCAACCTTGTTGATCATGCCACGGACAGCAGGCGTGTCTTCGAGAACGCGAGACTGGTTGATCTTCTTCAGACCAAGGCCAGCGAGCGTAGCGCGATGATCAGCCTTCGTACCGATGGGGCTCTTTACAAGAGTAACCTTAACGGTCTTCTTTTCGGACATGTTTTGGTCTCCTGATTAGCCGAGCAGCTCTTCAACCGTCATGCCACGCTTAGCAGCAATTTCGGCCGGGCTACGCAGATTGTTGAGAGCCTGGATGGTGGCACGAACCAAGTTGTACGGGTTCGTGGAGCCGTAGGCCTTAGCAACAACGTTGCGAATACCAACAGCTTCGAAAACAGCACGCATCGGACCACCAGCGATCACACCAGTACCTTCCGGAGCCGGCATCATGATCACGCGAGAAGCGCCATGACGGCCTTCAACAGCGTGGTGGATCGTACCGTTCTTAAGCGGGAAGCGCTTCATGTCGTGACGAGCACGTTCCATAGCCTTGCTAACGGACTGCGGCACTTCGCGGGACTTACCCGTACCCATACCAACACGGCCGTCGCCATCACCAACAACGGTGAGAGCAGCAAAAGCAAGAATGCGACCACCCTTAACAACCTTCGTCACGCGGTTAACCGCGATCATCTTTTCGCGCAGACCGTCGCCCTGTTCGTCGACCATCTGGTTTTTAGCTTGAACCTTAGCCATTTCGCCCTGCCTTAGAACTTGAGACCGGCTTCGCGCGCAGCTTCAGCGAGCGCAGCGACACGGCCATGGTAACGGTAGCCGGAACGGTCGAAGGCGCAGGTTTCAATACCGGCAGCCTTGGCCTTTTCGGCAAGACGCGTGCCAACGAGCTTGGCAGCGGCAACGTTGCCACCGCGGCCAGAAACGTTCGCGAGCTGAGCACGCACTTCGGGTTCGACCGTAGAGGCCGAAACCAGCGTACGGCCATTGTCGGCCGAGATGATGCTGGCGTAGATGTGCAGGTTGGTGCGATGAACCGTAAGGCGATCGACCTTCTGCAACAGAATGCGAGCGCGCGTGGCACGCGCACGACGCAAGCGGCTTTGTTTCTTGTTGATCATTTTGTATCGCCCCGATTACTTCTTCTTGGTTTCCTTGATCACAACGACTTCGTCAGCATAACGAACACCCTTGCCCTTATAGGGTTCAGGAGCACGATACGAACGAATGACGGCAGCGGTCTGTCCGACCTTCTGCTTGTCAGCGCCCTTGATCAGAATTTCAGTCTGGCTCGGCGTTTCGCACTTCACGCCAGCCGGCATTTGGTGCACGACCGGGTGGGAGAAGCCGAGAGAAAGGTTGAGCTTGTCACCCTGAGCCTGGGCACGATAGCCCACGCCGATGAGCTGGAGCTTCTTTTGGAAGCCAACGGAACAACCCTTAACCATGTCAGCAACGAGAGCACGCATCGTACCAACGTTAGCATTGGCAGTACGGGATTCTTCGGTCTGCTTGAAGTGCAAAGCACCATCTTCTTCCGTGATAGACACGAGAGGAAGAATATGCATAGAAACTTCACCCTGCGGACCCTTAACCGTGATGTTCTCAGCGGTCATCGTGTAGGTGACACCCTGAACGATCTGAACCGGAATCTTAGCAATTCGACTCATTTCACACTCCTCGGTTAGGCGACGTAGCAAAGAACTTCACCGCCGATGCCTGCAGCGCGAGCAGCGCGGTCAGTCATCACACCCTTCGGCGTGGAAACGATAGCAATACCGAGACCATTCATCACCTGCGGGATAGAACCGTGGTTCTTATAAATACGAAGGCCCGGGCGAGAAACGCGCTCGAGGCGTTCAATCACGGGACGGCCAGCATAATACTTAAGACCGACGTGAAGTTCGGGCTTACCATCATTGGCCACGACGGTATAACCGTCGATGTAACCTTCATCCTTAAGGACCTTGGCGATAGCGACCTTCAACTTGGAGGACGGCATCACAACTTCGGCCTTTTCGACGATCTGACCATTGCGGATGCGGGTCAGCATGTCGGCGATCGGATCACTCATACTCATTGTCGTAATCTCCTCGCTTACCAGCTAGCCTTGACAAGGCCAGGAATGTCACCGCGCATGGCGGCATCACGAATCATGCCACGGCACAGACCGAACTTACGGAACGTGCCACGGGGACGACCGGTCAAAGCACAACGATTGCGCTGGCGGACCGGGCTCGCGTCGCGCGGGAGAGCCTGCAACTTAGCGCGGGCTTCCAAGCGTTCTTCCATCGAGCAGGTAGCGTCGTTAATAATTGCCTTGAGGGCGGCGCGCTTGGCCGCGTACTTCGCAACCGTAGCAGCACGCTTGGCTTCACGGTTAATCAGAGCAAGTTTTGCCATTTTGCGTCAACCTCAGTTGCGGAACGGGAAGTTAAAACCAGCGAGAAGCGCCTTAGCTTCTTCGTCGGACTTCGCCGTCGTGGTAATAGAAATATTCATCCCACGGAGATGGTCGATCTTGTCGTACTCAATTTCCGGGAAAATGATCTGTTCTTTCAAGCCGATGTTGTAGTTACCACGGCCATCGAAAGCACGACCAGAGACACCACGGAAGTCGCGAACACGGGGGAAAGCCACCGTTACGAGACGATCCAGGAAGTCATACATACGTTCACCACGGAGCGTCACCATGCAACCGATCGGCATGTTTTCGCGAATCTTAAAGTTCGCGATGGCCTTGCGGGTACGGGTAACCACAGGCTTCTGGCCAGCGATCTTCGTCATGTCGCCAACAGCGGCGTCAATGAGCTTCTTATCGTTAACGGCTTCGCCGACACCCATGTTCAACGTGATCTTCGTGATACGTGGAACTTGCATCGTGGTCTTGTAACCGAACTTCTTCATGAGTTCGGGGACAATGGTGTCGTGATACATAGAACTAAAACGAGACATTGTCACCCTCATTAGGCCTTGGCGCCGACAACGGCACCGTTGGACTTGAACACACGAACCTTCTTACCATCGACTTCTTTGAAGCCGACGCGGTCGCCCTTGCCCGTTTCCGGGTTAACAAGCATAACGTTGGACTGGTCAATCGGCATGGCCTTCTGGACAACACCACCAGCAACACCCAGCTGCGGATTGGGACGAACGTGCTTCTTAACGACGTTAATGCCTTCGACGATCACATGGCGGTCATCGACGCGGGAGAGGACGGTGCCCTTCGTGCCCTTGTCACGGCCAGCAATGACGATGACTTCGTCACCCTTACGGATACGCTGCATCGCTTCTCCTTAATTAAATAACTTCAGGAGCGAGCGACACGATCTTCATGAACTGCTCGGTACGCAATTCACGCGTAACCGGCCCGAAGATGCGGGTGCCAATCGGCTCCAGCTTGCTGTTGAGAAGAACGGCGGCATTACCATCAAAATTGATGGAGGAGCCATCCGGGCGGCGAACACCGTGAGCGGTACGAACAACGACCGCGTTATAGACTTCGCCCTTCTTTACGCGACCACGCGGGGCCGCTTCTTTGACAGTCACCTTGATGACGTCACCGATGTTGGCATAACGGCGCTTAGAGCCGCCCAACACCTTGATACACATCACTGAACGGGCACCGGTGTTATCGGCGACGTCCAGTCGGCTTTGCATCTGAATCATGGTTTAGAAAATCCCAACTTATTCCACATTAGCGGATAGTATTGGTCCCGTTTCGGGAGGAAGGCTAAGATGTGGCCGTCTCGGAAGCCTTACGAAATGCAAGGGGAGGCGGACAAATCATAACCCGAGAAAAGTAATCGCCCGGCACACCGCTAGGGGTATCCCGGGCGATTGGCTTGCAACTATAAACTAATGTTTTATATCATGCAAGCAAATCTGGCGTTTTTTTTCGCCGGACTGTAACTTAGAGGACAACAGCCTTTTCGAGGATCTTCGTCACAACCCAAGACTTGGTCTTGGACATCGGACGAGATTCAGCGATTTCAACCTTGTCGCCTTCGTTGCAGCCAAGTTCGTCGTGAGCATGGTACTTCTTGCTCTTAACGACATACTTGCCATACAGCGGATGCTTGACCTTACGTTCAACGAGAACAGTAACGGTCTTTTCCATCTTGCTGCTGGAAACCGTACCGATAAGGGTGCGGTTCAGAGACTCATTGGTCTGTTCCGTCATTTCGTGGTCGCCTTCTGGGTAAGGATCGTGCGAACGCGCGCGATATCACGACGCGTCGTGCGCAACGAACTCGTGTTCGTAAGCTGCTGGGTGGCCTTCTGCATACGCAACTTGAAATGCGTGTTCTGAAGGTCATTCAGTTCCTGTTTGAGCGCGGCCTCATCCTTGGCGCGCAGTTCCTTAGCGTTCATGTCCGTCTCCTTACATGCCGATCTGGCGGACAACAAACGTGGTCTTCACGGGCAGCTTAGCAGCGGCGAGAGCAAAAGCTTCGCGAGCGAGCTGTTCGTCAACCCCGTCCATTTCATAAAGCACACGGCCCGGCTGAACCAGCGCAACCCAGTATTCCGGGTTACCCTTACCGTTACCCATTCGAACTTCAGCAGGCTTGCTGGAGATGGGCTTGTCCGGGAACACACGGATCCACACACGGCCACCACGCTTGATGTGACGCGTAATAGCACGACGGGCAGCTTCAATCTGGCGAGCCGTAATACGACCGCGTTCGAGCGTCTTCAGACCGAATTCGCCGAAAGAAACATTGGCACCGCGAGTAGCGAGACCATAGTTACGGCCCTTCTGGTCCTTACGATATTTGCGACGATTAGGTTGCAGCATCGTTATTCTCCGTCCTTAGCAACAGGCTTACGCTGCTGCTTCGTTTCATTGCGACGACCGTTGTTGCGGCGAGAACCAGGCTTGCCTGCACGGTCACCGGGGCGACGGCCACGACGGTCTTCGCGAGGAGCTTCAACAGCTTCTTCCTGACCAAAGTTGTCACCCTTGTAAACCCAGACCTTAACACCGACGATACCGTACGTGGTAAGAGCTTCAGAGAAGCCATAGTCGATGTTAGCGCGAAGGGTCTGGAGAGGCACACGGCCTTCACGATACCATTCGCAACGGGCGATATCAGCACCGTTGAGGCGGCCAGAAGACATGATCTTGATGCCGAGGGCACCAAGACGCATAGCGTTCTGCATAGCACGCTTCATGGCGCGACGGAACATAACACGCTTTTCAAGCTGCTGAGTGATGCCATCAGCGATGAGCTGGGCATCGAGTTCCGGACGACGAACTTCTTCGATGTTGACGTGAACTGGCACGCCCATCATCTTCTGAACTTCAGCCTTCAGAGCTTCAATATCAGCACCCTGCTTACCGATCACGATACCCGGACGAGCGGAGAAGATCGTGATACGAGCATTGTTAGCCGGACGTTCGATAAGAATACGGCTCACGCTGGCGTTACGGAGCTTCTTGATAAGGAAGCTGCGAACAGCGAGGTCTTCACCGAGCGTGCGGGAAAAATCACGGCCAACCGCATACCAGCGCGACGTCCAATTGCGCGTCACGGGAAGACGGAAGCCGGTGGGATTAATTTTCTGACCCATGGTACACCTTTACTTAGCTTTCGCGTCGCCAACGGAAATGTAGATATGGCTAGTCTGCTTATTAATGCGCGTACCGCGGCCCTTAGCACGAGCAGCGAAACGGCGGAGCGTAGCAGCCTTTTCCACGTGAATCTTGGTCACGATGAGCGTGTCGATGTCAGCACCATCATTGTGCTCGGCATTGGCAATAGCGCTTTCGAGAGCCTTCTTAATGATGACCGCAGCCTTCTTCTGGGTGAAGGTGAGGATAGCAAGAGCCTTGCCCACGGGCTTGCCGCGAACGAGGTCAGCAACCAAACGCCCCTTCTGAGCCGAAAGGCGGACACCACGAACAATAGCAGTAGTTTCCATTTACTTACCCACCTTCTTGTCACCAGCGGCGTGGCCCTTGAACGTGCGAGTATTCGCAAATTCACCGAGCTTGTGGCCAACCATGTTTTCATTGATGTACACCGGCACATGCTGACGGCCGTTGTGAACGGCGATGGTCAAACCGATGAACTCAGGAAGAATGGTCGAACGACGAGACCAGGTCTTCAACGGACGCTTGTCGCGGCTCGCCTGGGCGTTTTCAACCTTCTTCATCAGGTGCCCGTCAACAAACGGGCCTTTCTTCAAGGAACGAGACATTCAGGCCCCCTTATTTACGGTTACGGCGCGTAACGATCATGGAATCGGTGCGCTTGCAGTTACGGGTACGATAACCCTTCGTGAGCTGACCCCACGGCGTGACAGGAGCGCGACCAGTACCGGTCTTACCTTCACCACCACCGTGCGGATGGTCAACCGGGTTCATGGCAACACCGCGAACCGTCGGGCGAACACCGCGCCAACGCTTCGCACCAGCCTTACCAAGTTCACGGAGGCTGTTTTCTTCATTGCCAACAGTACCGATCGTAGCGCGGCATTCGATGAGAACGCGACGAACTTCGCCGGAACGGAGGCGGACCTGAGCGTATTCACCTTCGCGAGCAACGAGCTGAGCAAAAGCACCAGCGGCACGTACCATCTGGGCACCCTTACCCGGAAGCAATTCGATGCAGTGAATCGTAGAACCGACCGGGATATTACGGAGCGGAAGCGTGTTACCGACCTTGATCGGGGATTCCGGACCGTTCATGATTTCCTGACCAACGGTCAGGCCCTTCGGGGCGATGATGTAGCAACGTTCACCGTCGGCATAGCACACCAAAGCGATGTGAGCGGAACGGTTCGGATCGTATTCGATACGTTCAACGCGAGCGGGCACACCATCCTTCTGGCGCTTGAAATCGATAATACGATAAGCGCGCTTGGAACCACCACCCTTATGACGACAGGTGATGTGACCATTGTTGTTACGGCCGGAACCGCGGTTCTTCTTTTCGGTCAGAGCAGCCCAGGGCTTACCCTTATGGAGCTCCTTGTTGACAACCTTAACCGCATGACGGCGACCGGCGGACGTCGGCTTGAGTTTGACGAGAGCCATTACTTCACCTCTTGCGCGAAGTTGATTTCCTGACCCTGAGCGAGCGTGACATAGGCCTTGCGAACGTCGTTACGCTTGCCCATGAAGCGGCCAAAGCGCTTCTGCTTGCCCTTCAGGTTCAGAATTTGAACGGATTTGACCTGCACATTGAAGAGCAGTTCAACAGCAGCCTTAACCTCGGTCTTGTTGGCATCAGGGATGACAACAAAAGCAACCTGGTTGAGCTTCTCGGCGACCATGGTGCTCTTTTCAGAGATCACCGGGGCGACGAGCACCTTCAAAAGACGTTCCTGGTTCATGCCAGCATCTCCTCAATCTCAGACACAGCAGCCTTCGTCACAACCACCTTGTCGAAATAAAGGAGGCAGAGCGGATCGGCGTAACGGGTCGGGACAACGAGCACATCCTTCATGTTGCGGGAAGCGAGGATGAGGTTGTCGTCGAGTTCTTCAGCGCCAACAACGAGAAGAACCTTGTTCTGCAGACCCATCGTCTTGAGCTGCGTGGCAAAAGCCTTCGTCTTCGGCATTTCAACCTTGAAGGTTTCAACAACACAGAGACGTTCGTCGGCAACGAGCTTCGACCAAATGGAAGCCATCGCAGCGCGATACATCTTCTTGTTAACCTTCTGGCTGAAGTTTTCGTCCGGGGAATTCGGGAAAGCGCGACCGCCTCCACGCCAAACCGGAGAAGACGTCATACCAGAACGGGCACGGCCAGTACCCTTCTGACGCCAGGGCTTCTTGGTGGAATGATGCACAGCTTCACGGGTGAGCTGGGCACGCGTACCAAGACGCGCATTGGCCTGGAAAGCAACCACGATCTGGTGCACCAGGGCTTCATTGTATTCACGACCGAACACGGCGTCAGCGGCAACAACCGTCTTACCCTGTTCGTTCAGGATATTGAGTTCCATTGTTTCGCTCCTTACGCCTTAACAGCCGGACGGACGATCACTTCGCCGCCCTTGGCGCCGGGAACAGCACCGCGAACCAGCAGAAGCTGACGTTCAGTGTCAACGCGCGCAATGATGAGGTTCTGCGTCGTGCGCTGCACATCGCCCAAATGACCGGCCATACGCTTGCCGGGGAAAACGCGGCCCGGGTCCTGACGGTTACCGATAGAACCAGGGGCACGGGTCGTCACGGAGTTACCGTGAGACGCGCGGTTGGACGAGAAGTGATGGCGCTTGATACCACCTTGGAAACCCTTACCGATGGTCGTACCGGTCACGTCGACCTTCTGACCTTCCGTGAACATTTCGGCCTTGAGAGCCATGCCGGGCTTAAATTCGGCAACCTGTTCAGCATCGATATGGAACTCTTTGAGCATGCTACCAGCTTCAACGCCAGCCTTAGCATAATGGCCAGCAAGGGGCTTGCTCACGCGCGTGGGCTTCTTGGAGCCGAACGCGACTTGGATTGCATTGTAGCCGTCGGTTTCAACCGTCTTCACCATAGTGACACGGTTATTCGACACATCGAGCACAGTCACGGGAACGGAAACACCGTCTTCCGTGAAAATGCGCGTCATGCCGATCTTGCGACCGACGATGCCGAGCTTATCACTCATTGTTTTCTCCACCCCGGCTACGATTGGCCGGGACCGTTTTCATGAAAAAGCCAAACTTTTCGTTAGTGAACCGTTTGGACTGAAAGGCGCGATTGTAGCCGTGAATCTGTTTCGTTGCAACTCGTTTTGCGACTTTTCTTTGATAAACAGCTACTTATCAGAAATTTGATTACTGGACCTTGATCTTGACGTCGACGCCAGCGGGGAGGTCGAGCTTCATGAGAGCGTCAACCGTCTTGTCGGTCGGGTCAACGATGTCCATCAGGCGCTGATGCGTGCGGATTTCGAGCTGATCGCGGGACGTCTTGTTGACGTGCGGGGAGCGAAGGATGTCGAAGCGCTGGATGCGGGTGGGAAGCGGAACGGGACCGCGAACCACGGCGCCGGTGCGCTTGGCGGTGTCAACAATTTCCAGAGCGGACTGGTCGATCAACTTGTAGTCATACGCCTTGAGGCGGATGCGAATGCGCTGAGACTGCATTTCGTATTCCTGTAAAAAAGAACAAATAAAAGAACAGAGGGAGCGGAGTATACACCCCGCTCCCTCGAGCGATCAAGTCAAATTACTGAATTTTTTCAGTTATTCGATAACAGAGGCAACGACGCCAGCACCGACGGTGTGACCACCTTCACGGATAGCGAAGCGGAGACCCTGTTCCATAGCGATCGGGCAGATCAACTTAACGGTCATGGCGATGTTGTCACCAGGCATAACCATTTCAACGCCTTCCGGCAATTCGATCGTACCAGTCACGTCCGTCGTACGGAAGTAGAACTGCGGACGATAGCCCTTGAAGAACGGGGTATGACGGCCACCTTCTTCCTTCGTAAGAACGTAAACTTCGCCCTTGAAGTGGGTGTGCGGGGTGATCGTGCCCGGCTTAGCGAGAACCTGACCACGTTCAACGTCTTCACGCTTCGTACCACGGAGAAGGATACCAACGTTGTCGCCAGCTTCACCCTGGTCAAGAAGCTTACGGAACATTTCAACGCCCGTGCAGGTCGTCTTAGCCGTAGCCTTGATACCAACGATTTCGATTTCGTCGCCAACGTGGATAACACCGCGTTCAACACGACCCGTCACAACCGTACCACGGCCAGAGATCGAGAACACGTCTTCGATCGGCATAAGGAACGGCTGGTCAACGGCACGTTCCGGAGTCGGAATGTACGTGTCGAGCTGCTTGGCGAGTTCGAGGATGGCCGGTTCGCCGATCGGGCTCTGGTCGCCTTCGAGAGCGAGCTTAGCGGAACCCTTAACGATCGGGATCGTGTCGCCCGGGAAGTCATAGTTGGAGAGAAGTTCACGAACTTCCATTTCAACGAGTTCGAGAAGTTCTTCGTCGTCAACCATGTCGCACTTGTTCAAGAAGACGATGATGTAGGGAACGCCAACCTGACGAGCGAGAAGGATGTGTTCACGCGTCTGAGGCATGGGGCCGTCAGCAGCGGAGCAAACGAGGATAGCGCCGTCCATCTGGGCAGCACCGGTAATCATGTTCTTCACGTAGTCAGCGTGACCCGGGCAGTCAACGTGAGCATAGTGACGCGTTGCCGTTTCGTATTCAACGTGAGCCGTGTTGATGGTAATGCCGCGAGCTTTTTCTTCAGGAGCGGCGTCGATCTGGTCATAGGCCTTGGCTTCACCACCGAACTGCTTGGAAAGGATCGTGGTAATAGCAGCCGTCAACGTGGTCTTACCATGGTCCACGTGACCGATCGTGCCCACATTAACGTGGGGCTTGGTACGTTCAAACTTACCCTTGGCCATTTTAGGTCCTTAAGAAAATAGGGGTTACAAAACAGATCTATTGTAATCTTACTTGGTCTTGTCGGCGATAACAGCGTCAGCAACGTTACGCGGAGCTTCAGCATAGTGCTTGAATTCCATCGTGTACGTAGCACGGCCCTGCGTCAAAGAGCGGAGCTGGGTAGCGTAGCCGAACATTTCAGCCAACGGCACTTCAGCCTTGATGCTCTTACCACCACCAACCAAGTCATCCATACCCTGGATCACACCACGGCGGGAAGAAAGGTCGCCCATAACGTCGCCCATCTTTTCTTCCGGCGTTTCGACTTCAACAGCCATGATCGGTTCGAGAAGAACCGGAGTAGCCTTACGCATACCTTCCTTGAAGGCCATAGAGGCGGCCATCTTAAAGGCATTTTCGTTAGAGTCAACTTCGTGGTAGGAACCGAAGTGGAGCGTGACCTTCACGTCAACGACAGGGTAACCAGCGAGCACACCAGCCTTGAGGGTATCTTCAACACCCTTTTCAACGGCCGGGATGTATTCACGCGGAACCACACCGCCCTTGATGGCGTCAACGAATTCGAAGCCCTTACCCGGTTCAAGCGGTTCGAGCTTGAGCACAACGTGACCGTACTGACCGCGACCACCAGACTGCTTAGCGAACTTGCATTCAGCATTTTCAACCGTGCTACGGATGGTTTCACGATAGGCCACCTGAGGCTTACCAACGCTGGCTTCAACGTTGAATTCGCGCTTCATACGGTCAACGAGAATTTCAAGATGGAGTTCGCCCATACCAGAAATAATCGTCTGACCAGATTCTTCGTCGGTGCGAACGCGGAAGGACGGGTCTTCCTGAGCAAGGCGGTTCAAAGCGAGAGCCATCTTTTCCTGGTCGGCCTTGGTCTTCGGTTCAACAGCCTGGGAAATCACCGGTTCCGGGAATTCCATGCGTTCGAGAATGATCGGGGCGTCGATAGCGCAGAGCGTGTCACCCGTCGTTACATTCTTCAAACCAACAGCGGCAGCAATGTCGCCGGCTTCAACGAACTTGATTTCCTTACGGTCGTTAGCGTGCATCTGCAACAAGCGACCGATACGTTCCTTCTGGCCCTTAACGGAGTTGATCACCGTGTCGCCAGAGTTCAGAACGCCAGAGTAAACGCGCAAGAAGGTGAGCTGGCCAACATACGGGTCAGTCATGATCTTGAAAGCGAGAGCGGCGAACGGAGCGTTGTCTTCGGCCGGACGGTTCGTCGGCTGTTCATCCATGTCAAAGCCTTCAACCGGCGGAATGTCGGCCGGGGACGGCAAGAACTGAACAACAGCGTCGAGCATACGCTGAACACCCTTGTTCTTAAAGGCGGAACCGCAAAGCATCGGCTGGATTTCGCAAGCGATCGTACGCTGACGGATACCAGCAATGATATCTTCTTCAGACAATTCACCTTCTTCGAGGTACTTGTTCATAAGCTCTTCACTAGCTTCAGCAGCGCTTTCAACGAGCTTTTCGTGCCATTCATTAGCCACATCAACAAGATTGGCAGGAATGTCAACGTAATCGAACTTCATACCCTGGGTCTTCGGATCCCAAATGATACCCTTCATCTTGATCAGATCGACAACACCTTCGAACTGATCTTCAGCGCCGATAGGCACAACGATGGGCACCGGATTGGCCTTAAGACGCTTCTTCATTTGGTCATAGACCTTGAAGAAGTTAGCGCCGGTACGGTCCATCTTGTTCACAAAGGCAAGACGGGGCACCTTGTACTTATTTGCCTGACGCCAAACGGTTTCGGACTGGGGCTGAACACCACCAACAGCGCAATAAACCATGCAAGCGCCGTCAAGAACACGCATAGAGCGTTCAACTTCAACGGTGAAGTCAACGTGCCCCGGGGTGTCAATGACGTTCAAGCGGTACGGTTCCCACTGCATTTCCATACCGCGCCAGAAAGCGGTCGTAGCAGCAGAAGTAATCGTAATACCACGTTCCTGTTCCTGTTCCATCCAGTCCATGGTGGCAGCACCATCATGCACTTCACCGATCTTATGATTGACACCGGTGTAGAACAAAATACGTTCGGATGTGGTGGTCTTGCCCGCGTCAATGTGGGCAGAGATACCGATGTTGCGGTAACGCGAAATCGGGGTTTGACGAGCCATTTAAGGTTCCTCACTAAATAAGCTGCATGAGAGGGAATCCCTCATGCAGCGAATCGAAATTAGAAGCGGAAGTGCGAGAAGGCCTTGTTGGCTTCAGCCATACGATGAACTTCATCACGCTTCTTCATGGCGCCGCCACGGCCTTCGGCCGCGTCGAGCAATTCGCCGGCGAGACGCTGCGGCATGGACTTTTCAGAACGCTTCTTGGCAGATTCACGGAGCCAGCGCATAGCAAGAGCCATACGACGGACAGGACGGACTTCAACCGGAACCTGATAGTTAGCACCACCCACTCGGCGGGACTTGACTTCCACCAGCGGACGGACGTTGTTGAGAGCGGTGTTAAACACTTCAAGCGCGTTCTTGCCGGACTTTTCTTCGATCTGCTGGAGGGCGCCGTAAACGATACGTTCGGCCACGGCCTTCTTGCCATCAAGCATGATCACGTTGATGAACTTGGTGATTTCGACGCTGCCGAACTTCGGATCGGCAAGCACTTCGCGTTTCGGTACTTCGCGACGACGGGGCATTTGAATTTCCTCTTTCGTGTCTTCAGTCTATATCCACAATTTTGATATTTGTGGACAATTTTGGATAAAGCGATCCCATGGATCGCGACTTACTCGGTTGCTCAATTTTCGTTGACTCAACCGTTTGTCCACGGCGTGACGCCGCGAAATATTAAGCGGCCTTCGGGCGCTTGGCACCGTACTTGGAACGGGCCTGCTTACGATCCTTGACGCCCTGAGTATCCAGAGAGCCACGAACGATATGGTAGCGAACACCAGGAAGGTCCTTCACACGACCGCCGCGAATCAACACGACAGAGTGTTCCTGGAGGTTGTGGCCTTCACCACCGATGTACGAAATAACTTCGAAACCGTTGGTCAGGCGCACCTTGGCGACCTTACGAAGAGCAGAGTTCGGCTTCTTCGGGGTCGTGGTATACACACGAGTGCAAACGCCACGCTTCTGCGGGCAGTTCTTAAGAGCGGGGCTCTTGCTCTTGTCGTGCGTGAGCTCACGGGGCTTGCGAACAAGCTGGTTAATAGTAGGCATAAACGTCCGTCTAAAACTAAAAAAAGACCTGTCTACAACAGGCTATGGTTATAAACGCTTCAGAAACACCTATTCTCCCCGAACAACCTAGCCGCAGAGGCAAAACGGCGATTCGTAAGAGTCGATACTTCCGAAAAGCATGTGATTTTCGATCAAAACACTGCAGTCTGTCAAGTGTAACGTACGATTTTTATAGTAAAAACGCCCACACCTATTACAGATGTGGGCGTAAAGCATAGATTGATAACAATCTAATCTAGATTATTTGTCAGATTTCTGCTCTTCGTCAGTTGGTGTTAATGGCGCATTCAAAGCAGCGAACGGATCAACTAAAGCAGTTGGTTGACTAAACAGTTCCGTCGTAACTTCTGCTTCGTACACTGTCTCTTCAGCCTCATGACGTTCAGCTAATTCACGAGCCTTATGAGCATTGTGATAAGCCAAACCTGTACCAGCCGGGATCAATCGACCCACAATGACGTTTTCCTTCAGACCACGTAGCTCGTCACGTTTACCCATGATGGCTGCTTCAGTCAGAACACGCGTCGTTTCCTGGAACGAAGCGGCAGAAATAAAGCTATCGGTCGACAACGAAGCCTTGGTAATACCTAAAAGGATATTGTCATAGGTCGCTGGACGACCTCCTTCAGCAACCACGCGATCGTTTTCGTCCAACATTTCCGAACGCTCAACCTGCTCACCAGTGATGAAGTGTGTATCACCAGGATTGGTAATCTGAACACGGCGAAGCATCTGACGCACAATCACTTCAATGTGTTTGTCGTTAATCTTCACCCCCTGGAGACGATAAACGTCCTGGACTTCGTCAACGATATAGCGAGCTAGTTCTTCAATGCCAAGCAAGCGAAGAATGTCATGTGGGTCTACAGGCCCGTCGACCACTTCTTCACCCTTCTGAACAACCTGACCATCATGAACCAGAACCGTCTTATCCTTGCTAATCAAGGTTTCATGAGCAATACCATCACTGCCAGTAATGATTAAACGCTGCTTGCCCTTAGTTTCCTTACCAAAAGTCACGGTACCTGTCACTTCGGCCAACATACCAGCATCCTTCGGGCTACGGGCTTCAAATAACTCAGCCACGCGCGGAAGACCACCAGTAATATCTCGCGTCTTTTGAGATTCAACAGGAATACGAGCAAGGACTTCACCCATGCCAATTTCCTGTCCGTCACGAACCACAACAAAAGCACCAACAGGCAACTGAATCGTCACAGCGTGATCAGTACCTGGGATCTTAACTTCATTGCCATTTTCATCAAGAAGATGGACTAATGGACGCAAAACCCCAGCGGTCGGAGCCTTACCCTTCGCAGCTTTGGTCGTTGTCGAACGCTTCGGGTCAATCACGACAAGACTGGTCAAACCAGTAACTTCGTCGACCTGATTCATTACCGTAACGTTTTCAATGACGTTTTCGAACTTAATCTTACCCGCGTATTCCGTAATAATCGGACGCGTCATTGGATCCCAGTTCGCCAACATCTGACCTGCCTTAATTTCCTGGTCAGGCATGACAAGCAAGGTAGCACCGTAAGGAACCTTATGGCGTTCACGTTCACGACCGTTTTCGGCGATCACGATTTCGCCAGAACGGGAAATAACGACGAGGTCTCCCTTAGCGGAACGCACATAGCGCATGGATGCCGAGTAGGACACGACACCAGCAGACTTAGCTTCAACACTAGAAGCGACCGCAGCACGAGATGCAGCACCACCAATATGGAACGTACGCATAGTCAACTGAGTACCAGGTTCACCGATGGACTGAGCAGCAATCACACCAACAGACTCACCAGCATTGACTAGCGTACCACGACCTAAATCGCGACCATAGCACTTAGCACAGAGACCATAACGCGTTTCACATGTCAACGGCGTACGAACCTTGATCATGTCGATACCGAGCTTGTCGATCAGATCACAGTAATCTTCATCGATCAATGTACCAGCTGGAATAACCACTTCGTTCGTATCAGGATTTTCAACATCCAAAGCCGTCACACGTCCAAGCACACGATCTCGCAAGGCCTGAATCACTTCACCGCCTTCTACAAGTGCGCGCATTTCAACGCCGTGATCCGTACCGCAATCGTCTTCGACAACAACAAGATCTTGTGTGACATCAACGAGACGACGTGTCAAGTAACCCGAGTTAGCTGTCTTCAAGGCCGTGTCAGCCAAACCTTTACGCGCACCGTGAGTAGAAATGAAGTACTGCAGAACGTTCAAACCTTCACGGAAGTTAGCTGTAATCGGAGTTTCAATAATGGAACCATCAGGCTTAGCCATCAAACCACGCATACCAGCCAACTGGCGAATCTGAGCGGCGGAACCACGAGCACCAGAGTCAGCCATCATGTACACGCTGTTGAAAGATTCCTGACGAACCTTCTTACCATGACGGTCAACTGTTGGCTCAGTAGACAGTTCGGTCATCATGACCTTACCAACCTGATCAGCTGTACGCCCCCAAATATCCACCACCTTGTTGTAGCGTTCACCCTGGGTCACAAGACCTGACGTGTACTGCGCTTCAATTTCCTTCACTTCCTGCTCAGCCGCACGAACCAACTGTTCCTTCTGAGCGGGCACAGCCATGTCGCCAACACAGATAGAAATACCTGCACGCGTAGACAAACGATAGCCATTATCCTTGAGCTTATCAGCAAACATGACCGTGGCACGTAAACCACACTTACGGAAGCAACGGTTGATCAGCTTAGCAATTTCCTTCTTCTTAAGGGTGATATTCAATTCCTTGAAACTCATCCCCTCAGGAAGGATTTCGGACAAGAGGGCACGACCCACCGTCGTCTCATAACGAACAATACGAGCCGTCTTTTCCCCTGTTTCCTTGTCTAATTCATACTCACGAATACGAACCGTACAACGCGTCTGAAGTTCAACAACCTTGTTATCCCAGGCACGCTGAACTTCCGCCACATCGGCAAAGAACATCCCCTCGCCCTTGCCGTTGATCTTTTCACGTGTCGCGTAGTAAAGACCCAGCACCATGTCTTGAGACGGAACAATGGACGGATCACCGTTAGCAGGGAACAACACATTGTTCGAAGCCATCATCAAACCGCGAGCTTCAAGCTGTGCTTCCAAAGAAAGCGGCACGTGAACAGCCATCTGGTCACCGTCAAAGTCAGCGTTGAAAGCTGCGCAAACCAGCGGGTGCAACTGAAGTGCCTTACCTTCGATAAGCTTCGGTTCAAAAGCCTGAATACCTAAACGGTGAAGAGTCGGAGCACGGTTCAACATCACAGGGTGCTCATAAATAACCTCTTCGAGGATATCCCACACCACAGGATCTTGATTTTCCACCATCTTCTTTGCGGCCTTCGGCGTGACAGCCAAGCCACGTAGCACCAACTTGTTGAAGATGAATGGCTTGAAGAGTTCAAGTGCCATCAACTTCGGCAAGCCGCACTGATGCAAGCGCAACTCAGGACCAACTGTAATCACAGAACGGCCAGAGTAGTCAACACGCTTGCCTAACAAGTTTTGACGGAAACGACCACTCTTACCCTTGATCATGTCAGCAAGAGACTTGAGCGGACGCTTGTTAGCGCCAGTCATGGCTTTGCCACGACGACCGTTATCCAACAAAGAATCGACAGCTTCTTGAAGCATGCGCTTTTCATTACGGACAATAATGTCCGGCGCCTTGATTTCAAGAAGTCGCTTTAAGCGGTTATTACGATTAATAACACGACGATACAGATCATTCAGGTCGGACGTAGCAAAGCGACCACCATCAAGCGCAACCAACGGACGGAGATCAGGCGGCAATACAGGTAACACCGTCATGATCATCCATTCTGGCTTAATACCAGAGCGCTGGAAGCCTTCAAGCACCTTCAAGCGCTTAGCAAACTTCTTGATCTTGGCTTCAGAATTCGTTTCACGCAACTCTTTACGGAGGCGTTCGACTTCCTGATCAATATCAATCGTACGAAGAAGCTCACCGATGGCTTCAGCGCCCATCATGGCCACAAAGTCATCACCAAATTCGGTAGTTGCTGCAATGAAGTCTTCTTCAGAAAGCAACTGACCACGTTCCAACGTAGAAAGACCAGGATCAACAACGATGTAGGCTTCAAAATAAAGCACGCGTTCGATGTCACGCAACGGGATATCGAGCACCATGCCCATGCGGCTCGGAAGGCTCTTTAGGAACCAAATGTGAGCCACTGGGCTAGCCAAATCGATATGACCCATGCGTTCGCGACGAACCTTCGCGAGCGTGACTTCAACGCCACACTTCTCGCAAATCACACCACGATTCTTAAGACGCTTATATTTGCCGCAAAGGCATTCGTAATCCTTCACGGGACCAAAAATCTTGGCACAGAAAAGACCGTCACGTTCCGGCTTCTGGGTACGATAGTTGATCGTTTCTGGCTTCTTGACTTCACCATAGGACCAGGAGTGGATCTTTTCAGGACTAGCAAGTCCGATACGGATCGCGTCGAAATGTTCTTCCGACTGAACCTGGTCGAAAATATCGTTAAGCGGCATTCTCATCGCTTAATTTCCTCTTAGTTCTTGACGAGGTCGATGTCGATACCCAACGACCGGATTTCTTTGACCAACACGTTGAAGGATTCAGGCATGCCCGCTTCAATCTTGTGGTCACCCTTGACGATGTTTTCGTAAACCTTGGTACGGCCATTAACGTCGTCAGACTTAACGGTAAGCATTTCCTGAAGAACATAGGAAGCACCGTAGGCCTCGAGAGCCCAAACTTCCATTTCACCGAAACGCTGACCACCAAACTGAGCCTTACCACCCAACGGTTGCTGGGTAACCAAGGAATACGGCCCCGTTGAACGAGCATGCATCTTGTCATCGACCAAGTGATGCAACTTCAAGTAATGCATGAAGCCCACAGTCACAGGACGTTCAAACGGTTCACCCGTACGACCGTCATAGAGTCGAGCCTGAGTCTTAGCTGGAGTCAACTGCAAGCGAGCCGCTTCTTCATCAGGGAAGGCCAAGTCCAACATCATGCGAACCTGTTCTTCAGTTGCACCATCGAAGACTGGCGTAGCAAACGGCACCCCTGAACGGAGATTCTTTGCCATCGCCATTAATTCTTCGTCAGTCAAGCTATCCAAATCTTCGGTCTTGCCTGTGCGGTTATACACTTCATTCAAGAACGAACGAATTTGGCGAACCTGTTCCGTCTTGAGCATTTCTTCAATACGCCAGCCGAGACCCTTAGCAGCCCAACCCAAGTGGACCTCAAGAACCTGACCGATATTCATACGAGACGGCACCCCTAACGGATTCAGGACGATGTCAGCAGGACGACCATCAGCCATATATGGCATATCTTCAACCGGGCAGATCTTTGAGACCACACCCTTGTTACCGTGACGACCGGCCATCTTGTCACCAGGCTGTAAACGACGGCGTTCAGCGATGTAAACCTTAACCATCTTCAACACACCTGGAGGCAACTCATCACCACGCGTCAACTTTTCGTACTTCGTCTGATACTTACGATCGTTCTGGGCACGGGTATCCTGAATAGTACGCAACGTCAAGTCAATCAGATTCTGGGCAGCTTCGTTTTCCATACAGATATCGAATAGCTGATAACCAGGAACCGCTTCCATCATTTCAGCCGTAAGAACTGTACCCGCAGGGAATGTAGCTGGGCCACTAACAACTTTCTGACCAACCAACTGTCGACGCAGACGATCAAACGCATCACGTTCAACAATGCGTAATTGGTCGTCTAAGTCACGACGATAGCGCTTTAAGGCATCGCTAATGATGCTTTCAGCACGCTTATCGCGCTTAACACCATCACGTGTAAAGACCTGAACGTCAATAACCGTCCCCGTCATGCCAGACGGAACACGCAAAGACGTATCCTTAACATCAGAAGCCTTTTCGCCGAAAATCACACGAAGCAGCTTTTCTTCAGGCGTTAACTGCGTTTCACCCTTCGGCGTCACCTTACCAACCAACACGTCTCCTGCCTTGACTTCTGCACCGATGAACACAATGCCAGAGTCATCAAGACGAGAGAGCTGATTTTCAGACAAGTTGGAAATGTCGCGAGTGATTTCTTCTGCACCCAACTTCGTATCACGAGCAACAACAGAGAGCTCTTCGATATGAATGGAGGTATAGCGATCATCAGCAACAACACGCTCAGAAATCAACACCGAGTCTTCATAGTTGTAGCCATTCCAAGGCATGAAGGCAATCAACATATTTTGACCCAGAGCCAACTCACCCGTATCGGTAGAAGCGCCGTCAGCCAAAACATCACCAGCAGCCACACGGTCACCCTTCACAACAATCGGACGTTGATTGATGTTCGTAGACTGATTGGAACGGGTGAACTTCTGAAGGTTGTAAATATCAACGCCAGTCTCGCCAGCAATGCTTTCTTCGTCATTCACACGGATAACCACACGATTCGCGTCAACATAGTCCACGACACCGCCACGGCGAGCTTGAACCGTTGTCTTTGAGTCGACAGCAACAGTGCGTTCGATACCCGTACCAACAACTGGCTTTTCTGGACGCAAACAGGGTACACCCTGACGTTGCATGTTAGAACCCATCAAAGCACGGTTTGCGTCGTCGTGTTCCAAGAATGGGATCAACGCAGCGGCGCAAGAAACGATCTGAGAAGGCGCAACGTCCATGTAGTGAATACGATCCGGGCTAGCAAGCACGAATTCGCCGTTGTCACGAGCAGACACGAGTTCCTGCGTGAGACGACCATCCGCATCCATTTCGGCATTAGCCTGAGCAATGATGTAACGGCCCTCTTCAATAGCGGACAAGTACGAAATTTCCTGCGTCGCTACGCCATCAACTACCTTTCGATACGGCGTTTCTAAGAAGCCATATTCGTTCAGACGAGCGTAAAGAGCCAAAGAATTGATCAAACCAATATTCGGACCTTCAGGCGTTTCAATAGGACAAACACGACCGTAGTGAGTCGGATGAACGTCACGCACTTCAAAGCCAGCACGTTCACGTGTCAAACCACCAGGACCAAGAGCGGAGATACGACGCTTATGCGTGATTTCCGACAATGGATTGGTCTGATCCATGAACTGAGACAGCTGACTAGAACCGAAGAATTCGCGAATAGCAGCGCTAATTGGCTTAGAGTTGATTAAATCCTGCGGAGTCAAACCATCACTTTCTGCCTGGTTTAAACGTTCCTTGACAGCGCGCTCAACGCGTACGAGACCGGAGCGGAACTGATTTTCTGCAAGTTCACCAACACAACGAACACGACGATTACCAAGATGGTCAATATCGTCCACGCCATTCACGATGCAATTACGCTTAACACCATTTTCATCAATCAGTTCAACAGCATCCTGACCGTTGCGAAGGGCAACGAGAACAGCCATCGTATCGATGATGTCTTCCTTGGTGAGCGTCATGGCACCCGTAGCACCATCACGACCAAAACGAGCATTCACCTTCATACGACCAACACGAGAGAGATCGTAGGCTTCTGCATCAAAGAAAAGACGATTGAAGAGCGCCTCTACAGCATCTTCCGTTGGAGGTTCACCCGGACGCATCATACGATAGATAGCGACACGAGCGGCGAGCTGGTCTGGCGTATCATCTAAACGTAACGTCGAAGAGATATAAGAACCGTGATCTAACTCATTCGTGAAGATCGTTTCAATCTTCGAAATGCGACAAATACGAAGCTTGGTTAAAAGATCTGGTGTAATTTCATCATTGCAATTCGCAATCACTTCACCAGTTTCTTCATCAATAATATTCTTACCAAGCACGCGACCAATCACATAATCATCGGGGACTTGAATATCGGTCACACCTGCCTTGGTCAAGTCACGAATGTGCTTTGCCGTAATGCGCTTATCAGCAGGAACGATTTCCTTGCCATCAGCGACAATCGGGAAACTAACAGTTTGTCCCTTCAAACGTTCAGGAACAAACGGCAAGCTTGCATTGTTCACATTAATCGTAATCTGATCAAAGCTGAAGAAGCGCGCAAGAATATCTTCCGGCGTAAGGCCAATAGCCTTAAGCAGAATCGTACCGGGCATCTTACGACGACGGTCAACACGGAAATACAAGATATCCTTAGCGTCAAATTCAAAATCAAGCCAAGAACCACGGTAAGGAATGACACGAGCGGAGAAGAGCAACTTACCAGAAGAATGCGTCTTACCCTTATCGTGTTCAAAGAAAATACCAGGCGAACGATGCAACTGGCTAACGATCACGCGTTCGGTACCGTTAACAATGAACGAACCCTTCTCTGTCATGAGAGGGATTTCGCCCATATAAACATCATTTTCACGAATTTCCTTAACCGTTTCCGGCTTGGCAGCATCACGGTCATAGATCTCTAATTGGATCTTGGCACGAAGTCGGCTGCAATAGGTCAAGCCACGAAGTTGACACTCTGCAACGTCAAATTCAGGTTCTGCAAGCTCGTAATCGACGAAACGAAGACGAGCGTAACCGTTATGGCTAGTGATCGGGAAAATGGAAGTAAACGCTGCCTGCAAACCCAATTCAGAGTTACGATTTTTCGGGGCAACGTCCGCCTGCAGGAATTCTTCGTAGGAACGAAGCTGAGTATCAAGCAGGGAAGGCACTTCAAGGACGCTCGGGCGAGAGGCAAAGCTCTTGCGGATGCGCTTCTTTTCAGTGAACGAGTACGACATGGACACTCCGTTCGACATTGAGGATGAACCAAAAGATGATGAACGCAAACTTTATAGACGCCAAAAGCCGCTCGGGAATCACAGCTTGTAGGCTGAACCCGCGCGGCGGAATTGGGAGAAATTTAAGTTAAACGGTTCATCAAGAAGAAAGACTTTGAACTGTATTCTCAAAGCTAAGAACAAAGTTCAAAGTCCCCCCACAAAAGGGAGACCTTGAAGTAACAAAGCGAGCAAGTATATTTTGCTCGCTTTGTTGTGTCAAATCAAGTAAAAATTACTTGAGAGCGACCTTGGCGCCAGCTTCTTCGAGCTTCTTAGCAGCGGCTTCAGCGTCAGCCTTCGGGAGGCCTTCCTTAACAGCCTTCGGAGCGCCTTCGACGAGATCCTTGGCTTCCTTGAGGCCGAGACCGGTCATTTCACGAACAACCTTAATCACAGCGATCTTGTTGGAACCAGCGGATTCGAGAACGACGTCGAATTCGGACTTTTCTTCAGCCTTGGCACCAGCTTCAGCAGCAGGACCAGCAGCAACAACAGCGGCAGCGGCAGCGGACACACCGAACTTTTCTTCCATCATCTTGATGAGTTCGGAGATTTCGAGAACGGTCTTGGAAGCGATCGCTTCGAGGATTTCTTCATTGGTAAGGGCCATTTTATAGCTCCGTATTACGTAGTGTTTAGTTTAAATTTAAATTAGGCAGCAGCCTGTTCCTTGGCATCGCGCACGGCAGCCACGGTACGCACAAAGCGAGCCGGGACTTCGTTGATGGTACGAACAAACTTGGCAATCGGTTCGTTCATCGTAGCCATCAACTTGGCAAGGAGTTCTTCACGGCTCGGCATCGTAGCGAGCTGCTTGACAGCTTCAACATCCATGACGGAGTTGGCCATCGCGCCACCCTTGATAACGAGCTTGTCGTTTTCCTTGGCGAAATTGACGAGAACCTTGGCAGCAGCAACCGGATCAGCGGAGAAAGCATAGACGAGCGGACCAACAAACTGATCAGCAAGCCCAGCAAATTCCGTACCTTCAACGGCGCGGCGAACCAACGTGTTCTTGACAACACGCAACGTCACGTTGTTCTTACGTGCTTCAGCACGAAGCTTCGTGACGGCCTCAACGCTCAGCCCACGGTATTCGGCGATGACGATCGAAGAAGAATTGGCAACAATGCCAGCAACTTCTTCAATGACAGCAGCCTTATCTTGACGATTAAGACCCATGGTCTGGCTCCACTCAGAGGCGTTCCCTTTCGAGAACGCCGGTTTCTAAATAACCGGCATACTTCTGAGAGTTTTGGCTGATTTTTTACTCACAAATATCTAATTTGTGATGAGAAAACACAACGCAATATCTCTCTTCGGTTTACCGTCTGCGCTGGACGACTTGGCGGTTACTTCTGTCATTGTGAAAGCGTCAACAACGAAATTCACAAGTCCATTAAAAAAATCAGACTGCCGAGATTACTTTGCTTTCAAATCTCGTTTGGTCCTCATTTTTCCAGCGGTCTTTGACAGCGACGACATTGTGACCCAATGCCGTCACCCAAAGCCCTCGAGACCTCACGGCCTCAGTGAAAAGATTTCTCTTTTCCGACCTCGTTGACGTTAATCAACGTCTTCATCAAGTTTCCTTAATGAAATGAGGGGTCGACCTCAAAAAATATGGTTCATTAAGCGTTGATAGAACCGATATCAACGCGAACACCGATGCCCATCGTGGAAGAGACAGCAACCTTGCGGAGATACTGACCCTTAGAAGAAGCAGGCTTAAGCTTGTTCAACTGGTCGATCAAGGCAGCAAGGTTCTTCTGCAAGCGTTCCGTCGTGAAGGAAGCACGACCGATCGGAGCATGGATGATACCAGCCTTGTCAGCACGGAACTGAACCTGACCAGCCTTAGCATTCTTAACAGCCTGAGCAACGTTCGGCGTAACCGTACCAACCTTCGGATTCGGCATCAAACCACGCGGGCCGAGGATCTGACCGAGCTGACCGACAACGCGCATCGCATCCGGAGAAGCAATCACAACGTCAAAGTCGAGTTCGCCAGCCTTAACCTTGGCAGCGAGATCGTCAAAACCAACGACGTCAGCACCAGCAGCGAGAGCTTCTTCAGCCTTTGCACCCTGCGTGAAGACAGCAACACGGACAGTCTTGCCCGTGCCTTCCGGCATCACAACAGCGCCACGAACGGCCTGGTCAGACTTACGGGGATCAATACCGAGCTGAATAGCAACGTCAACAGATTCGTCGAACTTAGCTACAGCAGTTTCCTTGATCAGGTCAAGAGCTTCAACAGCCGTGTAGACCTTCTGTGCTTCAACCTTAGCGTTGAGAGCCTTCATGCGCTTATTAAGCTTAGCCATTACAGACCCTCCACAATAACGCCCATGGAACGAGCAGAACCAGCAATCGTGCGAACAGCAGCATCAACGTCAGCAGCCGTAAGATCAGGTTCCTTCATCTTGGCGATTTCTTCAGCCTGAGCACGCGTGATCTTAGCAACCTTATCCGTATTCGGACGAGCAGAACCCTTCTGGATCTTAGCTGCCTTCTTGATCAAGATAGCAGCCGGAGGGGTCTTCATCACAAACGTGAAGCTCTTGTCGGCGTACGCAGTGATCACAACCGGGATCGGAAGGCCAGCTTCCATGCCCTGGGTCTTAGCGTTAAAAGCCTTGCAGAACTCCATAATGTTCAGACCGCGCTGACCGAGAGCCGGACCGATAGGAGGCGAGGGGTTGGCCTTACCAGCCGGAACTTGCAGCTTGATAAAGCCGATGATCTTCTTAGCCATCGTTAAATTTCCTTATGGGTTCAATCGCTCAACTAGTCGAGCTCCCCATGTTTAGGTGAGAAAGGCGTGCACTATACCACCATTTTTTGTATCGAGCAAGCGCATCACCCATTTTTTTAAAGCTTCTCTACCTCATTAAAATCGAGGTCAACCAATGTTTCTCGGCTGAAAATCGAGACAAAAACCTGCAAGCGGCTCTTGTCATAGTCAACAGCCTCAATACGACCATTGAAATCTTTAAAGGGTCCTGTCTTAACTCGAATTTCTTCGCCAATTTCGAACTCAATCTTCGGACGGGGCTTTTCAGAACCACGTTCCATCTGAGCCATAATGGATGCAACTTCTGCGTCAGACAAAACAACTGGATGATTATTGCCTAAGAATTCAATGACTCGCGGGGTGGAATTCACTAAATGCCAGGTTGCATCGTTCATTTCCATTTCAATGAACACATAGCCTGGATACATGCGACGTTCAGTGACATGGCTACGGCCATTACGAACTTCCTGCACGCGCTCCACTGGAAGAAGCACTTCGCCAAAGCTCTCACGAAGCTCGCTACGAGCAATGCGTTCCTCAAGAGCCTTCTTCACGCTTTTTTCCATAGAAGAATAAACGTGAATCGTGTACCACCTCTTGCTGTTATCGCTCATGATCCAACCTCACTAATTAAAGAGAAAGACGCAGCAACACGTCATAAAGGCCCCACTCAATCAGCTTGTCGCAAATAAAGAGGAAACCAGCAATTACCACAACGAAAGCCATTACAAGACCTGTTGTGTTCATCGTTTCTTTACGAGTCGGCCATACGACACGACGCAACTCTTCCCAAGACTGACGACCATAGTTAAGAAGGCGCTTACCAGATGGGCTAAACCAAGCCAAAACCACACCAGCAACCAAACCACCAGCCAAAGCGGCCAAACGCACAGCTAGCGTCTGATCCGTCAGCAAAGAAAAGGCAATCACACCAGCGACGGCAAAAAGGATTGCCAGTGTAAGTAACACCGTATCCGCCTTGCTCGTGCTTGGTTCTACATTTTGATTGTTCATATTGTTTCCTGACCCACGATAAGAAGAAAGCATATCTTATCGGTCAAAATAAAAAGCAAAAGAAGTCTGCTATTTTAACGGCAACTCGCATCCTTGAGGCAGAAAAACTCTAACTTTATGCGAGCCCATGACATAAAAGCCAAGCCGCGATCAAAGATCGCGGCTTGGCTTCTTTTTCTGGCAGGGGCAGAAGGAATCGAACCCTCAACCTACGGTTTTGGAGACCGTCGCTC
>Reba_p2__coassemble_721_pt1 | contig 22572 bp, 20 predicted proteins | sample Reba_p2__metabat2_high_PE_032 | metagenome-assembled genome bin Reba_p2
ACCTAAGGAAGCCCATTATGAGTCTCACAATCCTCCATCCAGACGAACTGGAGAATCTTGAAAAGCGTATGTCCAACTTGCTTGGACCCGATACGTTGATGCGTCGCGCAGGTGCAGCGGCTGCCAATTTGATTATGTCCCGCCTTGAAGCCAGTGGCACAGAAAACCGTCGTGTAACGGTGCTCGTTGGTCCAGGCAATAACGGTGGCGATGCGCTCGCTTGTGCTTGTGAGCTTCGTGAAAAGGGGGCAACGGTTAACGTGGTACTACCTGGCGGTCGTCGTCCGACCTCGGCCTTGGCACTTGCTCAGCTCGAACGCTGGCAGGCCATGGGTGGCACGACCGAAGATGATCCGTATATGACCGAAAAGGCAGATTGCGTCGTTGATGGTCTCTTTGGAATTGGTCTGACTAAACCAATCACGGGAGACTACTTGGATGCTGTGCTCTGGTTTAACGAACGCCGAGCCCTCAAAGTGTCGCTCGACATTCCGTCGGGTCTCAACTACATGACAGGCCACTGGGTTGGCACCTATCCGGGTTGCAGCGCTGACATCACGATCACGTACCTCTGCACCAAGATCGGTCTTTATATGTGTGAAGGCATTGATGCCGCAGGCGAAGTTGTTCTTGATGAACTTGACGTGTCCGTGCCGCTCTCTCCGATGTCCGTGACGGGCACCGATGAATTGAGTCACGTATTACGTCCTCGCACCAAAAATTCTCACAAGGGTGATTATGGTCGTCTCGTCGTGATCGGCGGCACCGACGGCATGATTGGTGCTTCAATGTTGGCCGCGCGCGCTGCTCTGATCGGTGGTGCTGGTCTTGTGACCCTTGAATGCCATGCCGAACACGCGCCACACGTTGACATGCTCTACCCCGAAATCATGTTCGCCACCCAGCCCGTCAACCTTGACAACTTTGACGTGGTGGTACTCGGCTGTGGTTTAGGTCAGTCCCCCGAAGCCAAAGCACGCGTGATTGAAGTCTTGAAGTGCAATAAGCCTGTCATCATTGACGCGGATGCGCTTAATATCATCGCCGCTGACATCAAACTTCAGGACATGGTCTTAGCCCGTCAGTCGCCAACGGTTTTGACGCCGCATCCTGGCGAAGCTGCACGTTTACTTCGTCGCGATACCGCGGGCGTGACCGTTGACCGCGTCTCTGCTTGCCGAGAACTCGCCGTTCAGACGGGTGCTATCGTGGTTCTTAAGGGGGCTGGTACTGTGATTTCGCTGCGTAGCTCTCGCACTTGGATTAACCCGACAGGTGGCCCCGCACTTGCAACAGCAGGTAGTGGTGACGTGCTCGCGGGTCTCATCGGCGCCATGTTTGCTCAAGGCTACGACATGGTCGAAAGCGTCCTTGCTGCCGTCTACTTCCATGGCTTGAGCGCCGAAGGTTACACCGCTGGCTTTACTGCTGGTGACATCGCTCCTAACGCTATGGCTTTGATTGCTGACGCTCGTGCTGAGTACGAAGCCTAATTAACTTCTGAAGCATCGTCTAGACGCTCAACGCCCTCTCGACAATCATGAGAGGGCGTTTGCTTTTAAGCCCTTTAATCTTCTTTAAAGGCCGTCTCGCGCCCAATCCGTACCGTGGGTGCCAGGACCAACAATAAGAGACCAAGCGCCAACACCAAGAACCCGCACGAGATGGGACTTGTCACAAAGATCGTCATATCACCTCGAGAAAGCAGCAAGGCGCGTCGCAAGTTTTCTTCCATCATAGGCCCCAAAATGAAGCCCAAAATAAGCGGCGCACATTCGCAATCAAGCTTCATAAAGAGGTAGCCCAAAAGCCCAAAGCCAATCGTCATCCAAACGTCAAAAACATTGTTATTGATCGAATACACACCGATACAACAGAAGGCCAAGATCGCTGGATAAAGCCATCGATATGGAACCTTCAATAACTGCACCCAAACCCCTATCAAGGGGAGATTAAGCAAAATCAGAAAGAAGTTCCCAATCCACATCGAGACAATTAATCCCCAAAACAGGGCTGGATCGGTATTCATGACTTGGGGACCAGGCGTAATGTCATGAATCATCATGGCACCAATCATCAAGGCCATCACTGCGTTAGACGGAATCCCTAGCGTCAGCATCGGAATAAAACTCGTTTGTGCGCCTGCGTTATTCGCAGACTCTGGCCCCGCCACCCCTCGGATATTACCTTCTCCAAAGGCAGGATTTGCCGTTGTACCCGCGAGCTTTTTCTCAAGCGTGTAGGACGCAAACGATGAGAGTAAGGCGCCGCCACCTGGCAAAATACCCAAAAAGGAACCCAACAATGTACCTCGCGCAATGGGGCCTACCGACACCTTGAGATCGTCTTTTGTAGGAAGAACCCCTTCAACTTTGATGCTCCCTACGCTACGGGTTGCACTGAACTCAAGATTCTTCATGATTTCAGCAAAACCATAAATCCCCATCGAAAGCGCGACAAAGTCGATACCATCCATGAGTTCATCGACACCAAACGTAAAGCGAAGAGCACCTGAATTAATATCTGACCCAACAATCCCTAGCAAAAGCCCCACGAAAATCATCGCGATCGCCTTCAACAAAGAGCCGTTGGCTAACACCACTGCACCCACAAGACCCAAAACCATCAAACTAAAGTATTCAGCGGGGCCAAAATGAAAAGCGAGTTCAGTCAACGGTGGCGCAAAGGCTGCAATTAATAAGGTCGCAAAGGTGCCCGCAGTAAAACTCCCTATCGCTGCAATACCTAACGCTGCCCCAGCACGCCCTTGACGCGCCATGCGGTGTCCATCTAAACACGTCACCACGGCAGCAGCCTCTCCAGGGATATTGACCAACACAGCCGTCGTTGAACCACCATACTGCGCGCCATAATAAATACCGGCCAGCATAATAAGCGCCGAGGCGGGATCAAGCGCATAAGTAATCGGTAAGAGCATGGCCACCGTGGCCACAGGCCCCATGCCAGGCAAGACGCCAATCAAGGTTCCGACCGTGACACCAGCAAAACAGTAGAACACGTTCTGAAGCGTCACCGCACTCTCGAAGCCGAGCATCAAATTCGCTAATAAGTCCATCGTCAGCACCTCAAAGTAAGGTTGGCCAGACAGGCACCTGTAAACCAATGCCGTAACCAAAGACCACCAAGCAAAGGGTTGCTAAAAAGATCGTCAAAACGCTAACTTCTTTCCAACGTGACCCGATCTTACCGACAGCCAAAGAGGACGTAACAACCAAAATGGCAATGGATGCCAAGAGCCCGAGCGTTAACAAACTTAAGGCAAAGAGCGCTACGCTACCGAGCACGAAAAGCAACACACCCCAGTGAACAGGTGCAATCCTTCCGTCTTTTGATACAACGGATCCCATGAGCGCACGAAGACTAATCAGAGCGCCCAAAAAAGCCAAAATGACCCCCAATACCGTCGGAAAAAAGCTCGGCCCCATTCGTGAGAGGGTACCTAATTCGTTTTCTTGAGCCACTATTGCCGCCCCTATGCCCAACAGCATAAAGAGGACACCCGCCCAAAAATCCTTTTCGTTTTTGATTGTCATTATTCGATTCTGCCGCTTGCCTACGTAATTCAATCGTCGTGATGGTAGCACGGTCGAACGTGATGACGCCAAAAGGTCTTACCTCCATCAAGAAAGTAAGACCTTTGACGAGAACTCATTAATCGACGCGAGCACCAGAAGCTTTAACGAGGCTCGCGTACTTCGCACTTTCATCTGCCACCAATTGCGCGAAGGCTTCAGGCGTCGTTGGCGACGCGACACCACCGAGCTTTTCAAGACGAGAGACGACGTCTGGTTCGCGTAACGCAGCCGTCAACGCTTGATTCAGGCGCTGCACGACATCATCTGGAGTTTTAGAAGGAACAAAAAGGCCATACCAGGTCGAAATATCGAATTCTGGGACACCAGCTTCCTGCATTGTGGGTACATTGGGCAAAGCCTTTGCGCGGACATTTGTGGTGACCGCTAATGGCACCAACTTACCCGCTTGAATATTCGCTGTTGCGCTTGCCAAATTATCGAAAATCAAATCCGTCTGGCCACCCAAGACCGAAAGTTGCGCCGGCGCTGCCCCTGCAAAGGGAACGTGCACCATATCAATGCCCGTCAAGCGCTTTACCCATTCGCCAGCCATATGCCCCGCTGACCCGTTACCCCCCGACGCATAGTTGAGTTTGCCAGGATTAGCTTTGGCGTAAGCAATCAAATCTTGCACTGACTTAACACCCGTCTTCGAAACAAATTCAGGCGTAACCACCAAAACATTCGGGACATGAGCAATCAAAGTGACGGGCTTAAAATCTTTTTGCGCATCGTACGGCAAACGCTTATAGAGATGCGGATTAATCGCGTGTGTCGCCACAGCCCCCACAACTAGCGTATGACCATCACCTTTTTGGCGCTTAACATACCCCATCCCTACACCACCACCGGCGCCAGGACGGTTATCAACAATCACGTTACCCAAAGCACCGGTCACAGCTTCAGCAATCGTACGTGCTGAGACGTCCAAAGGGCCTCCCGGCGGATAAGGCACCACAATTCGAATGGGGTTGCCGCCATCGCCTTTAGGCATAGGCATAGCCGCACCTGCGGTCATCGGAAAATAAGCGGCACTAGCCAGTGCCACCAAGCCGATGGCACTTATTAAAGTGCGACGTTGCATCATGAGAAAAACTCCTTTGAAAACAGAAAGGGCACGAAGGCTTCACCTTCGTTAGAGAACGCATGATTGACAGCTCAAAAAGCGCTACATCATTCATTAGAACATCCAAAAATTTGCTTGTCAAAACTAAGACATTTGTTTTAATGAGTCGCCAAATCAAGTGCGGGAGTAGTTAAATACTGTCTATTTAGGGTTTCTACCTTAAGGATTTGCGATAACATCATGCCTCGTAAGGCATAGAATGACAAAACGCCTAACGCATCTGGTCGCGTTAGGTTCCTTTAGGAGGAATACATGCAACCCCTTCGTCCCTGGCCTTACGCCCGAGTAAGTGCCCATCGAGGTGCCGGTACGATGGCGCCAGAAAACACCTTGGAAGGCTTTCGTGCCGGACTTCATTTTGGCTTTCATGCCTTTGAAACCGATGCCATGCTTGCCAAAGATGGCGTCCCTGTTCTGATGCATGACGAACATTTCGGTCGTACGATTCACGATACGCGCTCGGTTCCTGAACTCACGAGTCAAGAAATTCGATGCCTTGATGCAGGCAGTTGGTTTGCCCCGCAATATACGGGCGTACCCCCTGCAGGCTTCGAACAAGCCGTACGCTGGTGCCGAGCCAATCACGTGTGGCTCAATATTGAAATCAAACCTGCCAAAGGCGCTGAACTCGAAACAGGCCGCACAGTGGGGCACCTGACGCAATCGCTGTATGCGGATATCGTGAAGCCTAATGGTGGTACGCAAGCAGGTATCGTCCCAGAGGTTCCGCTTTTTTCGTCCTTCAAGCCCGATGCCCTTCGCGGTGCTCTAGAAGTCGCCCCGGATATCCCTCGCGGTTTTCTGATTGACGTCATCCCAGATAACTGGCGCGAGATTCTCACTGAAATGCAGTGCGTGTCCTTACACTGCAACCATAAGCGTATTGATGAAGCGTTTGTTCGAGAAGTCAAAGCCCTGGGCTACTGGGTCTTCTGCTATACCGTCAACGATCCGCATCGCGCTCATGAACTCTTTAGTTGGGGTGTCGACGGGTTCTGTACTGACCGTCTAGATATCGTTCATCCGTCTATATGAGTTAGTCGGCAGACAACACAAAAAAGGGCTGTGCTCACCATCAGACTTTTCTGATACTGAGCACAGCCCTTTCTTTAGATCGGATCAGTTATTCTTCAGGACGAATCACATGATGATGCATGACATCCATGGGTATGCTTGGCGAGTGGTCTAATTCGACCGCAGACACAATGGCGCGCAAGCCTTCCGGATCAAAAATACGAACGTGTTTTTGGTTCACTTCAATCAAACCGTCATGCGAGAAGCGAGAAAGCACACGGCTTACCGTTTCCAGCTTCAGACCCAGGTACGACCCGATTTCGGCACGTGTCATACGAAGGACAAATTCGCTACGAGAGTAACCACGGTTTTCAAAGCGCTGAGAGAGTGCCAAAAGGAAAGCAGCTAAACGCTCTTCAGCGTGCATGGAACCCAATAAAAGCATGACACCATGCTGACGAACGATTTCTCGAGAAAGCATCTTCTGGAAATGCACACCCATCGTACGGATGCTCGTCGTAGCGTCTTCCATGCGTGAGAATGGAATAATGCACACTTCGGTATCTTCAAGTGCGATCACGTCACAAGAATAGACGCCACTTGAAATACCATCTAAACCGATCATTTCGCCAGCCATAAAGAAGTTGGTCACCTGCTCACGGCCGTCGCTACTCATCACAGTGCTTTTAAGAAACCCTAGACGAACAGCGTACAAGTTATCGAAATAATCGCCGGCACGATAAAGTGCCTCTCCTCGGCGAATGCGGCGACGGGCTGTTACCAACTCTTCAACGCTTTCCATTTCTTTAAGCGTCAAACCTAGCGGCATACAGACTTCCCTAAGGTTGCAATTGGAGCAACCTATCCGCAATGTCGTAATGTTCATTGTGCCTCCTGAATCAGAAAGAACGTTGGTCTAGGTTCTTTCTTGGCATACTGTTTTTTTTATTAACCTCAGGTAAACGAGAACACAAGTCGACGGGGCAATAATATAGAAATAATCTGCCTTCGCTAGAATGCTGACATACATCCTGTAACACGGCCAGCGTGTTTTTCGTCGAAATGCTCCAAGCACCTTTGGCGTGAACGCTTGTTGATACAAGTCAACAAAGAGCGATCTATGGCTTCAATAATATCAGGAAGTTTAACCTAAGTCACAGACCAAGGAAAAAACCTCAGATGACGAACCCTGCAACTAGCGGCGTTGAGCTGCCTGAAATGGATCTTCTTCGTAAGTTCGACGTCCCAGCACCCCGTTATACGTCTTACCCGACGGCCGACCGCTTCAATGCCTCTTTTGGTGTTGAAGATTATCGCAAGGCCCTCGCAGGCCGAGCCGAGGCAAAAGATCCCGCCGACCTTTCTCTTTATGTTCACGTGCCTTTCTGCAACGACGTTTGCTTTTATTGCGGATGCAATAAGATTGTGACGCGTGACCATTCCCGTAGTGCTGAGTACATTGAGATGATTGGCCGTGAAGCCGACCTCGTCAAAGAAAGCATCACGGGCACGACCGAATTACAGCAGTTGCACTTTGGCGGTGGTACGCCAACCTTCTTAACGAACGACGAACTCACCCACATGATGGACACACTGACGTCGCGCTTCCCGCTCGCTCAAGGTGGTGAATTCTCGATCGAAATTGACCCGCGTACGTGCGATGCAGACAAGGTGGCTCACCTCCACAAGTTGGGTCTCAACCGTATGTCGCTTGGCGTGCAGGACTTTAATCCAGACGTTCAGAAGGCCGTTAACCGTATTCAGCCCTTTGAGATGACCAAGGACACCATTGAAGCAGCCCGCGCCAATGGCTTTGAGTCCATCAACATGGACTTGATCTACGGTCTTCCGAAGCAAACACGTGCCACATTCGAACACACGATCGATCAGGTGCTCGAACTCTCTCCGGACCGTATTGCCCTTTACCACTACGCACACCTTCCGAACCACTTCAAGGCTCAGCGTCGCATTCTCCCTGCTGATCTTCCGGACACGGTTGAAAAGGTCAACATCATGTTCGACGCCATCACCCGCTTGACGGCTAATGGCTATCGCTACATCGGTATGGATCACTTTGCGAAGGAAACGGACGAACTCTCGATCGCCCAGAAGGAAGGCACCTTGCAGCGTAATTTCCAGGGTTACTCCACGAAGGCCGAATGCGACATGGTTGCCTTAGGTGTTTCGAGTATCTCCAAGATTGGCAACGCCTACGCTTGCAATCCGCGCGAACTCGAAGACTACTACGCCGCCATTCGTGAAGGTCGTCTTGCCACCAACCGTGGCTACCTCTTGAATGAAGACGATGCGTTGCGTCGCTATGTGATCATGACGATTATGTGCAACTTCGAACTCAAAAAGCGCGATGTCGAAGAACGCTTTGGCATCAACTTCGACGAAACCTTTGCTTATGAGTTAGGCAAGATGAAGCCCTACGTCAAGCACGACCTCGTCGAACTCTATGACGACCGCTTGGTCGTGTCTGCCAAGGGCAAGATCTTCGTTCGTGCCGTCGCGATGCACTTTGACCGCTACTTGCGCGAATCTACCCGTGCTGGTGGTTACTCCCGCATTGCTTAATTGAGTTAATCGCTCAAAATCACGCCCGAGTCTCCATTTCGATGGATTCGGGCGTTTTTTTATTCTCTAAAACCTCTCAATAAAGAGTCATAGAGGTAAAATGAAAGTTTTCGTGAGTTTTCTTGTTGGATGCCTTTGTCCGCAGGAAGCCTCCCTATGACAGAACATCGAGCTGACCTCCATTGCTCAGCGTACGACCGAGTGGCATCAGCCACCCACCATACGCCAACTCAGGTGTCGGTCGAGTCGAATTCAGGTGCGCGCATCTGCCGCACCCACTCTTTACTTATATAAATAGGAGATGGGTCTCCTGCGGATCGTCCGTTGAAGGAACCCCAAGACTTATGAAAGTTGCTGATATCCGTCGAACTTTTTTGAAGTTCTACGAAAGCAAGGGCCATACGATCGTCTCCTCGAGCCCGGTCATTCCGGCTCAGGATCCGACGTTGCTCTTCACCAACGCTGGGATGAACCAGTTTAAGGATGTTTTCCTTGGCTTTGACAAGCGTCCTTACTCCCGTGCCACCACGAGCCAGAAGTGCATTCGCGCTGGCGGTAAGCATAACGACCTTGATAACGTCGGTTACACCGCTCGCCACCACACGTTCTTCGAAATGCTCGGGAACTTCTCCTTCGGCGACTACTTCAAGCACGATGCCATCTTCTTTGCTTGGGAACTTTTGACGAAGTACTTCATGCTTCCAGCTGAAAAGCTGACCGTCACGGTCTATGCTGAAGACGACGAAGCCTATGACATTTGGCACAAAGAGGTCGGCGTGCCTGCTGAACGTATCATTCGTATCGGCGACAACAAGGGCGCTCGCTACATGTCCGACAACTTCTGGATGATGGGCGACACGGGGCCTTGCGGTCCTTGCTCCGAAATCTTCTATGACCATGGTGACAAGATCCAAGGCGGTCCTCCGGGAAGCCCTGATGAAGACGGTGACCGCTTCATCGAAATCTGGAACCTCGTCTTCATGCAGTTCAACCGTGACGAACGTGGTGTCATGCACAAGCTTCCGAAGCCCTCCGTTGACACGGGTATGGGTCTCGAACGTATCGCTGCTGTGCTTCAGGGTGTTCACAACAACTACGACATCGACCTCTTCCGTAACTTACTCGCTAACGTGAAGCGTGTGATCGAAGAAACGAGCGGTGCTGAAGTTGATGCCCAATCCCCGTCCTTGAAGGTGATTGCTGACCACATCCGTGCTTGCAGCTTCTCCATCGCTGACGGCATTGTGCCGGGTAACGAAGGTCGTGCCTACGTGCTTCGCCGCATCTGCCGTCGTGCTATCCGTCACGGCTACAAGCTCGGTGCTCGCAAGCCCTTCTTCTACAAGCTCGTTGACGCCGTCCGTGCTGAAATGGCTGAAGCCTATCCGGAACTCAACAATCCGCGCATCGAAAAGGTTATCGAAGAAGAAGAACGTCGCTTCTTCCTTACGCTCGCCAAGGGTATGGACATCCTTGATGCAGCTGTCGCTGAAACCAAGAATGGTCAACTCGATGGCGAAGTCGTCTTCAAGCTCCATGACACCTATGGCTTCCCGGCTGACTTGACGGCTGACGTTTGCCGCGAACGTGACCTCACAATCGACTTTGATGGCTTTGAAGCTGCCATGAATCGTCAGCGTGAAGCCGCTCGTGCCAACGCCAAGTTCAAGATGGCTGCCGGTCTCGAATATACAGGCGCCGATACAGAATTCACGGGTTACGAAACCCTCGTTGAAGATAACGCCAAGGTGCTCGCTGTCTATCGTGACGGCCAGGCTGTTGAGGCCGCTGAAGCCGGTGACGATTGCGTTGTTGTCTTTGACCGTACGCCTTTCTATGCTGAACAAGGTGGCCAGGTTGGCGACCGTGGTCAGTGCCGTAACGACTCTTCGATGCTCGCCGTGCTTGACACGTTCCGCGTCAAGGGTAAGGTGACGGGTCAGTCTTGCCACGTTGAAGAAGGTCGCGTTGCCGTAGGCGATACATTCCGTCTCACCGTTGACGAAGATCGTCGTCACGCAACCGAACGCAACCACTCTGCGACCCACCTTCTTCAGAAGGCACTTCGCAAAGTTCTCGGTACGCACGTTGAACAGAAGGGCTCTCTCGTTTCTCCGACCGAACTTCGCTTTGACTTCTCTCACAGCCAGGCGATGACGGCTGAAGAAATTGCTCAGGTTGAAGATCTCGTCAATGCTCAGATTCTTGGCAACACCGCCACGAAGGCTGAAGTGCTTCCGCTTGAAGAGGCGCGTAAGACGGGGGCCACCATGCTATTTGGTGAAAAGTATGGTGACGTCGTTCGCGTTGAAACGATCGGCAACTCGATCGAACTCTGCGGTGGTACGCACGTTGCTCGTACGGGTGACATTGGCTCCTTCAAGATTCTTGGTGAAGCTGGCGTTGCCGCTGGTATCCGTCGTATCGAAGCCGTGACTGGCATGAATGCCCTTCACGAAGCTCAGAAGAACGCTTCGCTCCTTGGCCAGGCTGCTTTACGCTTCAATGCCAAGACCTGCGAACTTCCGTCCAAGATTGACGACATGATGGCCAATGTGAAGGCGCTCGAAAAAGCGCTTGAACAGCTTAAGAGCCAGATGGCTAGCCGCGTGGGCGATACGCTCACCGAACAGGCCGTTGAAGTCAAGGGCGTGAAGGTGCTCGTTGCTCGTATCGACGGCGCTGATGCTAAGGCCCTCCGTGAAACGATGGACAAGGTCAAGGATAAGCTCGGTACTGCTGTTGCTGTGTTGGCTGCTGTTAATGCCGAAGGTCGCGTCCAGCTCGCCGCTGGTGTTACCCGCAACCTCACTGACCGTATCAAGGCTGGTGAACTCGTTAACAGCGTTGCTGTCAAGCTCGGCGGCAAGGGTGGCGGCAAGCCAGATATGGCCATGGCTGGTGCTCAGAGTGCTAACGGTCTTGATGCCGCGCTCGCTGAGGTCACACAGTGGGTTGAAGCGAAGCTCTAATGCACTATGACTGAAACGCTTCAAGTCACCGACCTTTGTCTGCCAGGGCTCAATTGTCCCATGCCAGTTCTGCGTGCCAAGAAGGCGCTTGCCAAACTCGAAAGCAACGCCCTCTTGCGAGTCGTCAGCACCGATAAGCATAGTCTGGCTGACCTTGCAGAATTCTGCCGTCAGACCGGACACACCCTGGTTGAGCAGACGACTGACGAAGATAAAGGTGAATACACCACTTTGATTCGTCGCCGCGACGACTGATCTTTGATGAGTCCGCATAAAAGCCCAAGTACACCAACTTGGGCTTTTATTTCGCCCTTAATTATTTACACTTTTACGGTCGTTTTACTTGCACTAACTCTACAATATACCGTGTATACGGTATTTTATGAATTTTATTTGCCAAAACTAACGAAAGAGCGTAATATTTCGATTCTACAGTTTTGACGCGGATGTAGCTCAGTTGGATAGAGTATCTGGCTACGAACCAGAGGGTCGTGGGTTCGAATCCTGCCATCCGCACCACAAAATCTGTATAGCACAAAGTGTGCGGATGTAGCTCAGTTGGATAGAGTATCTGGCTACGAACCAGAGGGTCGTGGGTTCGAATCCTGCCATCCGCACCAACCATTCCAAGCCGCTGTTTTCAATAGAAAACAGCGGCTTTTTCAGTAAATGTAACACACGTTTTGTCCACAGACCTCTCCGTGTTGATTACACCACAAAGAAAATAAGTCGCTTAAAAAGTGAGCAAAGATGAAATCCGCTGAAAAATAAGGATTTCACGGTTGTTGCAGCAAGATTTTAAATGCTTATTCACAAATTCTGTGGATAACTTGTTCATCCACCTGTGCACAACCCCCTTGTTTTCCCCCTACCTCCTCCCCAAACAGTTAGTCTTACACGTCAAAAGGTAAAAAAAACTCCATTGCCTAAGTTTTAAGCAACGGAGCTTTTCTGTTACATTTAAAGCGTTTTCAGCGTCGTTTAGCTAAGCAAAAGTCCACCTTAAACGGCCGCTTATCGGTCGGAGCCAACGTCGATAAAATCGTTGTTTCCCATTCATCTTCAGAGAGCGTCGGAAAGGTTGTATCGCCCTCAAAAGCCTGACCAATCTTCGTAACCCAAACTTCGTCGGCTTGGGCCAAGGCTTGACGGTAAATCTCTCCACCACCAATCACGAACACCTTTTCCACATCCGACACCGCCTGATAAGCCTCTTCAAGTGACGAGACCACTTCGGCTCCCTTCGCTTCGTAACCAGGTTGACGTGTGATCACCACATTCTTTCGACCAGGCAACGGACGTCCAATGCTTTCCCAGGTTTTGCGACCCATGATGATCGGGTGCCCCATCGTAGTCTTTTTAAAGTGAGCAAAATCCTCTGGGACATGCCATAGCATTTGATTGCCACCACCAATGACACCATTCGAAGCGGTCGCTACGATCATTGCGATTTTCATACGTTCCTCTTACACAGCGACCGCCGCCTTGATATGAGGCCACGGATCATAGTCAACAATTTCAAAGTCTTCAAAGCGGTAGTCAAATATCGACTCAGGTTTACGCTTGATGACTAGCTTTGGATAAGCACGCGGTTCACGCGAAAGCTGTAAGGCCGTTTGCTCCATATGATTGTCATAGAGGTGGCAATCTCCACCCGTCCAGACAAAGTCACCCACTTCAAGGCCTGCCTGCTGCGCAACCATATGCGTCAACAAGGCGTAGCTAGCAATATTAAAAGGCACACCCAAGAAGATGTCACAGCTACGCTGATAAAGTTGGCACGATAACTTGCCATCGGCCACGTAGAACTGGAATAAGCAGTGGCAAGGCGGCAAGGCCATCTGATCCACTTCACCCGGATTCCAAGCACACACGATCATGCGGCGACTATCAGGATTATGTTTTAGTTGCGCCATTAAGTTGCTGATCTGGTCAATATGACGACCATCGGGTGTCGGCCAACTACGCCACTGAACACCATAAACTGGTCCCAAATCACCATTTTCGTCAGCCCATTCATCCCAAATCGTCACGCCATTGTCGTGGAGATATTTGATGTTGGAACTCCCCTGAAGGAACCACAACAACTCATGAATGATCGAACGAAGATGAAGCTTCTTCGTCGTGACGAGTGGAAAACCTTCCTGAAGATTGAATCGCATCTGGTATCCGAAAACAGAACGCGTACCGGTACCCGTGCGGTCCGACTTATGCGTGCCATGTTCGTATACGTGACGCATGAGGGTTTCGTATTGATTACTTGGCACAACCATCCCCTTTGCGAAAATAAAACTTTAAAAAAGCCCGCTTGAGCGGGCTGTTGACCTTATCCGCATTAGCGGCGCTGAGAACCTTTATAAATCAAGAACCCCATCGGAAGATCAAGCGTCGTTTTTTTGCCGCAGAAGACACCGCTCCAACCAATCATGAAGTCGATGTACTCCTTCGGCTCGATCTTACGCCCCATCATTTTTTCATGCGAATCGCGCGCTGTCATCAATTCAAGGTCTTTGAGATAGCAGCTTAGCGCCAGCGTCACCGTCTCTTCGTCAGACAAAGCTTCAACTTCGTCCGTACGACCAAGCGTTTCGAGCTCAGCCTTTAAGTTCAGAGCAATGGCCTGACGAAGGTGTGTAGCAAGCGCAGCACCTGCCCAACCGTTCTGAACAATTCGAGAGGCATCAGCCCCCGTCGTCAAAATCATCTTCATGTCGGACAAAAATTCTTCTGCCTGATCATGAACAGCCTTCGCATCCTTATGCGTTGGATCATTAGCGCGAATCCAAGCGTCTTGCATATAAGCAATACCAAGCTCTTCGAGAGCCAAGAACATACAGTTTTGATCATGTAGGTCAATCGCTTCATGCGGCGCGAATTCAGGATCGCGTTCTTGCTGGGTCATAGTGAGCTCCGAGAAAAAATTTTGAGTTGTATGCCATTGTACACGCGCGTCAGCTTAAGGGCTTGAGAACCGCATCAGGCAAAGGAACCACCGGGATCCCATCCTCTCGAAGTGCCTCCGCTTCTTCAAAAGAACACTGCCCTCTCACCAATCTAGCTGGCTTTCTACCATCGTGCGACGCTCTCACCTCTTCAGGGAAGCGTTCACCGACATCCTCGGCATTTTCTGCGACTTCTCTGAGAACAGACATTGCGCGTGCTTGGATCTCTTTGGCCTTTATCGCGTTGCGTTGCTTAACATCTTTGGCCACCTCTGAGCGTGTCGTACCTTTGACCTGAGCAATACGTGAAGCGCTTGGCCGCTTTTTAATCTGATCATTTCCGCAAATCGGGCAAACAAAGCGTCCTTCTCGGCATTCAGTTTGCCAAGCCTCATCGGACTTAAACCAGCCTTCAAAAAGATGACCGTTATCACAGCAGAAATCGAAAATTTTGATACCCATCACAAAAACTCACTCTGTGAGCAAAAAAAATTCACACAAAAATAAATTTTCATGTATACTTCGTCTCCTGACTGACACGCCATGTCAGAAATCACCTTGGAAGGGTGGCAGAGTGGTTGAATGTACCGCCCTGGAAAGGCGGCATACGGACTATCCGTATCGAGGGTTCGAATCCCTCCCCTTCCGCCAAGATTCAAAAGGCAGAAAACGAAAGTTTTCTGCCTTTTTCATTTTACGTTATTTATCAGCTGCCCCACGCTACAGGCTTGACATGACCATTTTTCAGCCTCACTTGACTTTTCCAAAGTTTACGTGCATAATTTGAAGTCTCACTTCTCAGTGCATCACTGAGACACCTTGGAAGGGTGGCAGAGTGGTTGAATGTACCGCCCTGGAAAGGCGGCATACGGACTATCCGTATCGAGGGTTCGAATCCCTCCCCTTCCGCCAGAATTCAAGAGGCAGAAAACGAAAGTTTTCTGCCTCTTTTGCTTTGGAGATTGACCATGACCTATTTTCGTCAACTGCCCACTACAGGCTTGCTACCCAAAGTTGTCGCTTTCGATCTTGACAAAACGTTGATTGGTGGCGATGCCACGATCATGTGGACAGAGTATCTATACGAAAAAGGCGTCGTCACTGATCCTATATATAAAGCGATCAATGCAGAGATGGTTCAGCAGTATCGAGAGGGCACACTCGACATCGCAGCTTGGCTTAAGCAAGCCGTCCCCGCTTACGCCTCACTCGAGGCGCCTGCTCGCAATCAGTTAGTTGATCAATTCATCAACGAAAAAATTGCACCCCTCGTGTATCAGGAAGGTCTTCACCGCATCCAAGCTGCAAAAGCCGCCGGCCTTTTAACCGTAATAATTTCCGCATCCAACACATTCTTTGTCCAACCTTTGGCGACCAAACTTTTCGGTGTCGATATCGCACTGGGATGTAATTTGGTGATGCAAGACGGTCGTGTAACACCAGAACTAGACGGTGTGCCTACTTTTAAAGAAGGCAAAATCACACGCTTACGTGACACTTTATCTGAGCATTCACTCTCTTTAGAAGAAACGGTCTTCTTTACCGATAGTCGTAATGACCTACCGCTTGCTTTAGCAGTCGGTGACTGCGAAACCGTGAACCCAGATCCAACACTCAAAGAAACAGCGCTTGAAAAAGGCTGGCGTATTCACGCGTGGACGACTAATTGTTGACAATATGTCGCCTTTAGTTCGAATGGTTTTACGATTGGGGCTTTTAGCTTAGATGGGCTGAGGCTAGTCCAACTTTTGTTGATTCGTTCTGCACGGCGCCCTCATTTTGGTTATAGTGCAATCATGGATGAAGCGCACTCCCCTTGCGCCCGAGTCCCGATTTATCACTCATGATTCTTTTTCAGAGGACCGCCTTACCATGACGTTCAAGAAAGTTTTCGTTACCGCATCCGCAGCTCTCGCCATTGCCGCTTCCTTTGCTGGCAACGCTATGGCTCGAGACCTTTTGCATGTCGGTACGGAACCTACCTTTGCCCCGTTTGAATTCCTCGACACCAAGACCCGTGAATTCTCTGGCTTTGACATTGATCTTATCAAGGCCGTTGCCGACAAGGCCGGTTACGATGTCAAAATTATGAACATGGGCTTTGATGCTCTTATTCCGGCTTTGAGCTCCGGCACGATTGACGTCATTGCCTCTGGTATTTCCATCACGGAAGAACGCCAGAAGAAAGTTGACTTCACCACGCCATACTACCAGTCTGGTCTTTCTTACTTGATCCGTAAGGATAGCGCTGATCAGATCAAGAGCTTTGATGACCTCAAGGGTAAACGCTTGGCTGTTCAGATTGGCACGACCGGTGCTGAATATGCCAAGAATGTTGAAGGCGCCAAGGTTGCTTCATTCAACACCACTAGCGAAGCCTTCATGGACTTGAATGCTCGCAACGCTGACGCCGTTGTGCTTGACCGCCCGGTTCTCGCTTACTTCTTGAAGACCAAGCCGAAGGTTGCCAAGCAACTTCAGCTCTCCACAGACGTGGCTGATGCCGAATACTTCGGCTTTGCTGTGAAGAAGGGTAACGCCGAACTCCAGCAGAAGCTCAATGCCGCTTTCGAAGAACTCAAGAAGTCTGGCGAATTCGACAAGATCCAGGACAAGTGGTTCGCCAAGTAATTTAAGGCATTCACTTTGTTTCGAGACCCAACAGGCATGACCGTTGGGTCTTTTCTTTTGCCACCTCAATCGCTATAGAAAAATTTAAATTACATCTTATTTTAGTTGAAGTTTTTCTATTAAATACGGCTTTTACTAGCTTTGATAGACGAGTAGATACTCACATTACTCACTATTTCGTCATTTTTTTGATAGAAATCGCTTTGAGGTGGCTCAAGAAACATTCACAGCAATTAGACAGATTGGCAATAGATCTGTAAAATTCAGCAAATTTTGCCTTACACTTTTAACTATCCGTTTCGAAGTAGCCCCCCAACCGACGCACCCCCGCGTCTTCTACCTCGAAACGAAAGACAATCTGCTTAGAGGTTTACCGTCATGGAATTTGATTTTTCCCTGATCGTCAACAGCTTCCCCTTGCTTTTAAAGGGTGCTTGCCTGACGCTTGAAATTACGGCACTCGCCGTGGGTCTTGGCCTTATCATTGGCCTTTTCCTCGGTCTTGCCCAGCTCTCAAAGAGTGCTTTTCTGCGTTGGCCAGCCAAGATCTATGTGGACATCATCCGCGGTACCCCGCTTCTGATTCAGATCTTCATTATCTACTTTGCGCTCCCGAACATCGTCGGTGAACGTATTGACCCGTATATCGCTGCCGTTGCTGCCTGCTCATTAAATTCAGGCGCCTATATCGCTGAAATCTTCCGTGCTGGTATTCAGTCGATCTCTAAGGGTCAGCTCCGCGCTGGTCTTTCTTTGGGTATGACCTATCCTCAGACGATGCGATATATCGTGTTACCGCAGGCCGTCAAGCGCATCATCCCGCCACTTGGTAATGAATTCATCGCCATGTTGAAGGACTCCTCGCTCGTCTCTGTGATCGGCTTTGAAGAATTGACCCGCTCTGGTCAGCTCGTGATTGCTGAAACCTACGGCACGATGGAAATCTGGACCTGCGTCGCTATCCTCTATCTGATCATGACGCTCACGATTTCTCAGCTCGTTGGCTACTTTGAAAAGCGCTACCGTCTCTCTGACGAACGCTAATCGAACAAGTCTCAAAAGAGCCTCGAATCGTCATGATTTCGGGGCTCTTTTTTCACCGCATTTTCCCTGAAGAATTGAAGGGTTAGCGGTCGATTTTTAGTCGCTTGAATGGTTTTCTAGTCAATAACCCAAACAAACGAAAATTTCCAACAATTTCACTTGCACTGTCCGTGACCTATCGGTACAATCACGGCTTTCACGGCTCGAGTCTCAACGCTCGTGTCCGCAAGTTTTAATACTATTTTCTTTATTCAGGAAATCAAATGTCCGTTGAAATGAACAAGTCTGAGATCGTTGCCAAGTTCCAGCGCGCTGAAGGCGACACCGGTTCTCCCGAAGTGCAGGTTGCTCTTCTGACCGCCCGCATCAACCACCTTACGGACCACTTCAAGGTTCACGCCAAGGATCATCACTCCCGTCGCGGCCTTCTCCGTATGGTCTCCCGCCGCCGCAAGCTGCTTGACTACCTCAAGCGCACCGACCTCAATGCTTACCGCGCTTTGATTGAAGCTCTCAATCTCCGTAAGTAAGACGGAACATTTCTCCCTGACAACGGCCTGCCGAATGACGACAGGCCGTCGTCGCATCTAAAAAAGTCGTTCGTTGACGAGAACTTTCGTTCCACGCGAGGCAACCGCGTTGCGACATGAGTTTTCCACGGAAGCTGAAAACTGATGCCGCAGCGTGCCAATAACAGCGCTTTCAAACGCTGTCTTGCGCTCGGAAAGTTGAGGGTAAACGTCAGCGACGACCCCACAAACACAGAGGATTACATCATGACGATGTTTAACAAAGTGTCCAAGTCTTTCCGTTTCGGCGAACACGACGTTACGCTCACCACGGGTGAAATCGCTCGTCAGGCCACTGGTGCCTGCCTCTGCCAGATGGACGACACCGTCGTTCTGGCTACTGTAGTTGCCAAGAAGGAAACGAAGCCTGGTCAGGACTTCTTCCCACTTACCGTCGACTACGTCGAAAAGACCTATGCTGCTGGTAAGATCCCCGGCGGCTTCTTCAAGCGCGAAGGTCGTCCTTCCGAAAAGGAAACGTTGACCTCCCGTCTCATCGACCGTCCGATCCGTCCGCTCTTCCCGGATGGCTTCTTCAACGAAGTTCAGGTCATCATCCACGTTCTCTCCGCTGATCCTGCTGTCGATCCGGATATCCCTGCCATGATTGGCGCCTCTGCTGCGCTCGCCATCTCTGGCATTCCGTTCCGTGGTCCGATCGGTGCCTGCCGCGTCGGTTACATCAACGACCAGTTCGTGATCAACCCGACCAACGCTGAACTCAAGGATTCCCGTCTTGACCTCGTGGTTGCTGGTACCGAACGTGCCGTTCTCATGGTCGAATCCGAAGCTGACGTGCTTCCTGAATCTACGATGCTCGAAGCTGTGATGACGGGTCATCGTGCTATGCAGGTTTGCATCCAGGCTATCAACGACCTCGTCGCTGAAGCTGGCAAGCCGGCTTGGGATTGGCAGCCTGCTCCGAAGAACGAAGCCCTCGTTGCTCGTATCGTTGAGCTCTCTGACGCCGGTCTCAAGGAAGCTTATAGCATCCGCTCCAAGCAGGCTCGCACCGAAAAGCTTCGCGAAGTCTACGCTGCTGTTGAAGCTCAGCTCGTGGCTGACGCTGAAGCCGCTGGTACCGAACCAGCCGACATGAACGAAGTTCACGGCATCCTCTTCGAACTCGAAGCCAAGCTCGTTCGTTCCAACATTCTCAATGGTGAACCGCGTATCGACGGTCGTGACACCCGTACGGTTCGTCCGATCGAAATCCGTCAGAGCGTCCTTCCGCGCACCCATGGTTCTGCTCTCTTCACGCGTGGCGAAACGCAGGCTCTCGTCTGCACGACGCTCGGCACGAAGCAGGACGAACAGATCATCGACGGTCTTTGCGAAGAAACGCACGACCGCTTCATGCTCCACTACAACATGCCTCCGTTTGCCACGGGCGAAACGGGTCGTGTTGGTAGCCCGAAGCGTCGTGAAATCGGCCACGGCCGTCTTGCTAAGCGCGCCCTCAAGGCTGTGCTCCCGACGGCAGAAGAATTCCAGTACACGATCCGCGTTGTGTCTGAAATCACCGAATCTAACGGTTCTTCTTCCATGGCTTCCGTTTGCGGTGGCTGCCTCTCCATGCTCGACGCTGGCGTTCCGTTGAAGGACTACGTCGCTGGTGTGGCCATGGGCCTCATCAAGGAAGGCAACAAGTTTGCTGTTCTCACCGACATTCTCGGTGACGAAGACCACCTCGGCGATATGGACTTCAAGGTAGCAGGTACCGCTGAAGGCGTGACCGCCCTCCAGATGGACATCAAGATCGAAGGTATTACCGCTGAAATCATGCAGGCCGCTTTGGCTCAGGCTCACGAAGGCCGTCAGCATATCCTCGGCAAGATGCATGAAATGGCTGGTGGCGGCGCTAAGGAACTTTCCGACTTCGCTCCGCGCATGATCTCCTTCAAGATCGACCAGGACAAAATCCGTGACGTGATCGGTAAGGGTGGCGCTACGATCCGTGCGCTCACCGAAGAAACGGGTACGAACATCAGCATCGAAGACGACGGTACGGTGACGATTGCTAGCCCGGATACGGCTCGCGTCGAAGAAGCTCGCCGCCGCATCGAAATCATCACGGCCAAGATCGAAGTCGGTCAGATCTACGAAGGTACGGTTCAGCGCTTGCTCGACTTCGGTGCCATCATTCAGCTCTTGCCGGGTAAGGATGGTCTCCTCCACATCAGCCAGATCGCCAACGAACGCGTCAACCAGGTTTCTGACTACCTCAAGGAAGGTCAGAAGGTTCGCGTCAAGGTTATTGAAGCTGACGAAAAGGGGCGTGTCCGCCTCTCTATGAAGGTTCTTCTTAAAGAAGAAGCTGCCCAGGCCTAATTAAGGCTGTGGTCAGTGCCTTCTAAGGCCTGAATCAAGCCCGGTGCTCCCGGCAACAGGAGCAACCGGGCTTCTTTTTCCGATCGTTTTTCCCATGTTTCTTTGATGACTGGAGAAAAACCGTATAAAATGCGAGGGTTATGCATTGTCCGTTTCAAACGGTCAAATCGTATTCTTCGCTGAATTGTTGGAGATCAGTAGCGTGCGTGAACAGATCGTTATCGCCAACTGGAAAATGAACGGCTCTACCGAAGCGAATCGCCTTTGGGTAGAAAAATTCCTTGCCCTCCGTGGTGATCTCACCTGCCGGACCGCCGTCTGCGCCCCGTTCGTTTACCTACCTCAAATGATCGCTTTATTAAAGGAAAGCGGTGTTGAAGTCGGTGCCGAAACGGTTTCTACTCGTGCCGAAGGTGCCTTTACAGGTGAAGTGTCTGCCACCATGCTTGCTGACATTGGCGTCCCGCTCGCACTTGTGGGTCACTCTGAACGTCGTACCCTTTGGGGTGAGGACGATGAAGCCGTTGCCATTCAAGCCGAACGTCTTGTGGCCGCAGGTATTAAGCCCATCGTTTGCGTCGGTGAGACACTCGACGAACGTCAAGCCAATCAAACTGAAAATGTGGTCTTGCGTCAGCTTCGTGCTGTGCTTGAACGCGTTCCAGCGGAAAAAATTGGCGCCGTTGCTTATGAGCCAGTTTGGGCCATCGGCACGGGACATACTGCTACCCCTGAGCAAGCACAAGCAGTTCATGCTGCGCTACGTGCCGCATTAGCGGATGTAGATGCAGACGTTGCTGCTCGCATGCCTTTGCTTTATGGCGGTAGCGTCAAGCCGGCCAATGCTTCTGACTTATTTTCCCAGCCCGATATTGACGGCGGCCTCATTGGAGGCGCTGCACTGAAGGCTGAAGATTTCCATCTTGTCTGCTCGGCTGCCCGTGCGGATTGATTTTTCACTCTAAGGTTTAACAGCCATGCATTTTCTTCTTAGCATCGCTCTCGTTCTGCAGATCATTTCTGCCGTTGTCGTGATCGTGCTCGTGCTCATGCAGCACGGCAAGGGTGCCGACCTCGGTGCCGCTTTCGGTTCCGGTGCCTCCGGTTCTGTTTTCGGTGCAACGGGCAGCGCTAACTTCCTTTCCCGTTCTACGGCTATCGCTGCGACTGTGTTCTTCTGCTCCACGATCGCTCTGACGTTGGCTTCTGGTGCCTTCAACAAGCGTGCCGCCCAGCCGGCTGGTGGTGTTTTATCCACCGTTGAGCAACCCGCACCCCAAGAAAGCGGTATAGGAGCTAGTAATAACCCTAAACAAACCCCCACAAACGAAATTCCGCGCTAAAATACGTTTTCTCTGCTTCTGACGAGCCTCAACTCGAAATCTTAAGCAGAGAAAAAACTGGGCCGCGGTCGTGGCGAAATTGGTAGACGCGCAGCGTTGAGGTCGCTGTGGTGAGAACCATGAGAGTTCGAGTCTCTCCGACCGCACCATTTGACTGGGGTATCGCCAAGTCCGGTTAAGGCATCGGATTCTGAATCCGACATACGTAGGTTCGAATCCTACTACCCCTGCCAGTCAAACAAACAGAGTGACTGCTCTGTTAAATCAACAGTCAAGATTTTCGCGGTCGTGGCGAAATTGGTAGACGCGCAGCGTTGAGGTCGCTGTGGTGAGAGCCATGAGAGTTCGAGTCTCTCCGACCGCACCAGGTTGACTGGGGTATCGCCAAGTCCGGTTAAGGCATCGGATTCTGAATCCGACATAC
>Reba_p2__coassemble_931_pt1 | contig 18066 bp, 15 predicted proteins | sample Reba_p2__metabat2_high_PE_032 | metagenome-assembled genome bin Reba_p2
GTGGAACCTGACAGCCCGTCAGAGGGCGTCTTTGCGATCAAATATTCAGGCAATCCTAATGCACGACCAATGGCCAAAACTTCATGCACCAAAAGGTTCGATAACGGACTAAAGTCCCCGGCGGCATCACCATATTTGGTTGAATAACCCACCCAGTCTTCAGAGCGATTGCACGTATTGACGACACGCCCACCATTAGGCAACATCTGCCCCACGGCATACAAGGTTGTCATACGAATGCGGGCTGGCAAATTAATGACCGTGTCACGCGTCAAATCGTCCGTACCCGACAACCCCAACAAAGCTTCATTACTAGCTAACGTCTTTTTAAGTGCGCTCACCGTCTCGCCAATATTGACTTCTACCGTTTTAATACCTAAATGCGCAGCCAATGCACGCGCATCGTCAATATCAGGCTGAACACCATCGGGCATTAAAACCCCGACCACACGGTCAACCCCTAAAGCGCGCACACAGAGTGCGGCGGCCACCGTCGAATCCTTGCCCCCCGAAAGCCCAATCACGGCAGAACACGTGGGGCCATTTTCTTTAAAGTACTGAGCAATCCATGCAGTAAGGGCTTCGACCGTTTGTTGTGGGTTCTTGAGCATTGTGAGGTTTCCGTGAATGAGGCAAAGGATAGAGACATTGTACGGATATTAACCATACCAATGAAACGCAAACGTTCATTAGGTCTTCGGATCGATTCCTCTGTCTCACCAAACCAACTTGTTCCAAAATGGAACAAGTTCAAACTCACTCAACCAAAACGTCACAGCCGCGACCTACAATAGACATCAGAACACTAATTAGAAACACGTCATCCTGACCATGCGCGCACTCTTTAACGTCCTATTGATTACGCTAGCCATGCATCTAGCCGCAACGGCCATGCGTTTTACTGCCACGCTTGACGCCATTGCCTCAGGCGCTTCTGCCTTTTGGGTTGGCGCCATGCTTGCGTGCATTTCATTGGGACCGATGTTTTTTGCCGTATCCGCTGGTCGTTGGTTAGATCGGTCTGGTCCAACGAGTCCATTGCTCACCGCACGTATCGGCATGATTTTGGCCGGGCTTTCTGTGATTGCGTTGCCCGCTAAAACCTATGGCATGGCCTCGCTTTTTGCGGCTGCCCTACTCACGGGTTTCGCCTTTATGTTGACGAACGTAGTCATCCAACGTTTAACGGGCGACGTAAGTACACCAAAAACTCGACGATTTGCCTTTACAGCGCTTTCGCTCACCACGGCGTCAAGTAACCTCGCTGCGCCTGTGGTTGCAGGTTACGTGATTGAACATGTCTCTTATGCGGCCGTCTACAGTGCCGCGGTCGTGATGCCCATTCTTTTGAGTTTGGCCATGCTGACGCCTGGCATGAAAGCTATTCTTGGCTCGGCCAAATCTCGTCAACCTAAAGAGACCACTAAAAAAGGGAAAGCCAAAGACTTTTTCTTGGATCCACCGATGCGAGCCGTCCTGATCGCCTCGGTCATGATTTCGGTTGCCTGGGAAGTGGGCAACCTGTTGATTCCGATTTACGCCGATAGCGTTGGACTTACGCCCTCACAAATTGGTTGGGTTTTAGGGAGCTTTGCAACAGCCACTTTTGTCGTGCGTTTTTTGACCCCCTTCTTACTTAAAGTCATTCTTGAGTGGCACATGATTGTGATGTCACTTCTATTGGCAGCTGTCGCTCTGAGCGTCATGCCACTCACCACAAGCCCTTATGCCTTAATGGCGGCAGCTTTTGTCTTAGGATTAGGTTTGGGTGCCTCGCTACCTAACATGATGTCGTTGGTCTACCTCTTTGCGCCACCCGACCGAATCGGTGAAGCGTTAGGTTTACGCATCATGTGTTTAAACGGCGGCAAATCCGCGTTCCCGGTGCTCGCTGGCTTACTCGGTACCTATATTGGTGCTGGTGCCACGCTTTGGGTGCTGGCGCTATTCACTGCCGGTGGCTTTGGCTACGCTTTGACCTCCGCACGTACCGTTCTCACACGTATGCGTACATTACGAGCTGATAAAGACAAGGATTAGTGCCAAAGGACTTTTGTCGCTTTGTCGCGTATGCCACAACACCCACGGCCGCTCTCGATTAAGATAGAATGCTTTTCTTTTTTCTCTAGCTTTCTTCTTTATGTCCGACGTCGTGAATTGTCCGATTCCTCCGCTTGCGGTCGCGCCCATGGAAGGGCTGACGGGCTTTGTCTTTCGCCAGGTTTTCTGTCGCCATTTTTCGGGCGCAGACGATTGGTTTATCCCGTTTATTACGCCGACCGCTTTGCCTAAATTCACAGATCGTCAGTTGCGTGAATTGGCGCCAGACGTCAACCATGGCATGCACGCCATTCCGCAGCTCTTAACACGTCGTACCCCTGACTTTTTGTGGTCTGCGAAAGCGCTTGCTGACCTTGGCTATGACGAAGTCAATCTTAATTTTGGCTGCCCGGCTGGCACGGTCGTCGCTAAGGGTAAGGGCTCTGGCTTTTTGCGCGAACCTGAAGCCATTGCGCAATTCTTGGACGAAATCTTTAGCGCCGATCTACCGATTGCCATTTCAGTCAAGACGCGACTTGGTTGGGCAAGCGAAGATGAATTTGATCGGCTGGTTGAAGTTTATAACCGCTTCCCGATGAAACGCCTCACGATTCATGCGCGTCTCAAGACCGACATGTATAAGGGTAGCGTGCGCTTAGAGACTGTTGATCGTAACTATCCAAAACTCACGATGCCTGTGGGCTATAACGGTGACATCGTGACGCCTGACGATGCGCGCAACATGACCGCACGCTATGCCAATCTTGACCACCTCATGATTGGTCGTGCTTTGATGGCCGACCCTGCCCTCTTACGCAAATTGCGCGGTGGTCCCGCGGCCACGCAAGCGGAGCTTGATGACTTCCGTCGTGACCTCTTTGAAACCTATACGTCCGCCTTCGGTAGCCTCAAAAACGCCATGATGCGCATGAAAGAATATTGGTTCTATCAGTTAGCGCTTTATGACGATAGTGAAAAGCCCGCCAAAGCGATCTTTAAGGCCAAGACCACTGAAGACTTTGAAGCCGCTGTTCAGGCGCTCATTGATTCATGCCCATTACGCGAAGACGCTCGCGCCTCGTGGTACAAACCGCTATAAAACTCCCGAAAAAGGGTGTTGCAACAGTCAGGCTCGCCTGAACTGTAACGTCGCAAAAACGACTATAACCCTGGAAACTGCGCCTGATTGTCTGTCTAGATTTTCAATTGCTTCACGATATATGAGTAGCAATCTTGCTAATCCCTGAATTTTTACGACACAAAAATCGTCTATAGATGACAGTCATGATTCTCGCTTGTAATTAAGTCACTGAATAACAAGCGATTTTTCGGAAATAAAAAAAGGGAGTCTGCAATTAGTCGACAGGCGACTTTTGCACTCCCAATTTTTTAGAACAATGAAAGTTGCTCTGCTGAACGCTTATGCTCGTGAACTTTTTTTATCGTGTATTGGACGTTGATTTTTCCGATACTCAGTATTTGTGTTGATTCCATGTCAACATATAGAACATCTCCTTTTCCAAATAGTTCAGTTCCATTGTTTATTTTCTCTAGAAACTCTTGATCTTCGATACTGACAAAAACTGAATTTTGTTCTCCTATCTTGACTTTCCACTTGGCATTTTCTTTAAACGCTGCGGTTTCAATCGTAACGACAGTTTTTATAGTATTCACCGTCAGAATTTCGTCAGCTGGATTTGCGTTTAGAGCAGGCAAGTCCTCTTTTGTGAAAGTCGCAATATTCTTTTGGTCAGAAAAAGAAAGCGTGTCTATTCCGTCCGTCGCTAGTGGTGCTGCAATCTTGGAGCATGCTGCGTTGATGTCAGCGTTTTTATAGCCTTTGTATGCAAAATAGCTAAGCTTGAAATATTTAGATTCCAAGCTAAGGGTAACCACTGTTCTGTCGCTAGACACGTTGACTGTGTCAGGTTTTCTGCCGTCCAGCCATTTTTTTAACATAAAAATTTCGACTAGACTGCTAACAATAGTATACGCATTACAGTATGCAGTTACACCAGTTCCTGCAAGGAGTGTTCCTATTTGATTGATAAAATCCTGCGCTAGTTGAAGATCAACAATAAAACAACCTTTGTTTAAGGCACGCACCTGCAAAGATACTTTGACGTTATCTTGGTTAGCTATATTATTGAGACCTGTCAGTGCATCACTAAGAGAGATCAGCGCAGGCGCAAGTTGCGCGACATCCATAGTACTATCGGCAAGCGCGGCCCCTTCATATTTAAGCATGAAGTTATGAGAATTTTTCATACGAGAGCCTTTTGTTTAATAGCAGGAATTATCTCACCAAAAAAGAAGAGGATGCGCTTTCGTCGACAGGCGACTTTTGCAACACCCTCTTTTTTCGTTATTGAACGAACCGAATCTTGGATTAGTTACGTTTTAGTTACCCAAAGTGTACTAATCACGGTACTTTAAACGGTACTTTAAAATGTACTAATCACGGCACTAAACACTTGTGCCAATTTAGGAGCGGTTTCTGTCATGTCTTTAGCCTAACAAAGGCTTATTGAAAGCTTTAAACAAATCACCGCTACCAACCAAAGAGCCCGTCTCCACCATCGGAAACGGGCTCTTTTAGTCAGGTTAAACCTCAATGATTATTTGACCGTCCAACGAATGTCAGCAGCGACACCGTCCTTCTTGTCACCGGGCTTCACGCCACGGAAATCATTTTCAGTCTTGCAACCTTCGGCGACGGCAGCCTTGACCTTGTCAGCCTTGGCTTTGAGTTCAGCGCCTTCACCCGTGATGGTCACGGTAAAGCGCGCATCGGACGCGATGGAATTCACCGAATTACCACCATTGAAGCCAGACACCACCGCATCAGGCACGGCCTTTTCGATTGCGATGATGCTTGTTGCGGCCGCGTGAACACAGTTCACATTACCGTAGTCACCGCTTGAGTGACCGCCAGGCCCTTCAAGCGACACCATCAATGTTTGCGTACCGGCCATAACGCCAGCAGTAGCAAGACCCAAAAGGAGCGCAACAGCGGGACGAACAAAATGCTTACTCATGACTATGGCTCCTATTACTTAAAGATTTCTTCAGTCGTGCGAGCGCCCATCGGACCCACACCCGGTTCAACCACCTTACCGTCAGCCGTGTTGTAGCCTGACGCCAAGAGCCCCATCATGAGGAAGCGATAAAGGCGCTTACCTTCATCAAAACCATTACCCGGGATACCCCATTCATACCAGGCATGACCGCCGCCATCAGCAGCTGGCGTACCTAAGTTGACATTGACGGTCGGCACACCCAAAGCTGCCGGCACGTTGTCGTTAAGCGATGCAGCTTCAACAGGCAGTTCCTTCACGACGTCAATATCAGCCGTTTCAGACGCTTGCCAGAGAGCCTGCATAGCAATGTCGTTATAGTGCGGACGCTGATAGGCAGGGCGGTCACCGAACCAAACGAGGTCCATCGTCACTGCATTCTTATCACCCGCCTTTAAGCCATAGCGCGCATTTTCTGCGTCTAGAGCCTTCTTAAACTGCGGTTCGATCTGAGCGCGAATCGCCGAAAGCGGTGCCTGCGTTGGACTACGCATGTCAACCATCAACGTGCAACGAGTCGAACGACCTTCGGTCGGTTCGTCGCAACGCGCCGTGCCCACCGTGTAGGTCGTGCGTTCAGCCTTCTTATCGTGATCCCAAGCAGTCTTAATCTTGGCGATTTCGCTAATCGCACGCGTCATGGCCATCGTGGCAGACGGACGCTTGTCACCGAGCTTAAAGCCAGCGGGTTCGTTATAGCGAATTTCGAATCGATAAGAGCCTAAATAATTAACAACGGCGTCACCTGGCACCGTGCTATCTGCGCCAAAGTTCGCAACAAAGTTCAAGGCATTATTACCCTTGCCGGCTTCTTGGCTATAGCCATAGAGCTGCTTCATACCTGCCAAGTTACCTTGACCTTCTTCACCCGCGGTACCGCACACCCAGATATCGTAGACCGGACGGATGTTGTGTTTTTTCATCAAGACGGCTGTCTGCATCACACCCACCGTATTGATCATTGCATCCCCGAACCCAGGGACATAGATGCGATAGCCACCTTTTTTCTGAGCGTCTTCGAGGTCAACGTAGCGATGATAGGCCTTCTGATAGGCTTCATCTTCGATGACCTTACCATTCTTATCAAAGTGAACTTCGTCAACCAAAGCCTTCAGAGCGTCACGCGTGGGCACTACGGGTTCGGTGGCCTTCTGAAGTTTGACGGGTTCAAAAGGCGTTTCAGCGGGTGGCAAGACAGCAGGATTAACCGTATCGATATGACCTTCGAGCATCACCTTCGGGAACTGCCCCTTGTAGCTCACAGCGCCCGGCTGAGCGCCATAGGTACCTGGAATACGCACGCAGACGTTATAAACGGGCTTACCGTCTACTAACTGCACACCGGCGCCCTTGATCGTACCGTCGGCACAGGTCATCACGTCTTCAGGCGCAAAGCCCCATTCTTCAACAAGGCGGCGCGTAATTTCAGCCTGACGGCGCATTTCATAGCGCGACGGCGAAGCAATGCGAGCGAGTTCAAGCAAGGTATTGAAGCGCCACTTCTGCGCTTCGGGGCTCGTCGCTTCTTTCAAAAGTGCCTGCATCGCAGGATCGGCATTAAGTAAAGCAGCGTTCTGCTTCACGGTATCCGATACGACAGGCACTGCAGCATGAGCAGCAAAGGCAGCTGTGCACAATGCGGCTGCTAACATCGTCGGTTTGAAATTCATATCTTTCTCTCCTTGGTCTTAGGCTGATAGCATCCAAAGGCGACAAGTCACGCGTTTCGCGTATTTTGTAGACCTTCTTCAGCCAGTCAGAAGTTAAGTGTATTGCTCACATAACGAAGCCTCAATCATGATTTCTACTATCTACGAGTCCATCAACAGAGGCGAAACCCTTAAGACTATTGACATCAATCATGCAGTCAATTTTGACGGTATTTCGTTATTTATTGACCTTAATAACAGATCAAAGTACTGCCGTTTTTGGGAGCTTCAAGACGTCGGTTTCCTTTTCATAAGTTTCAGGTTCAAAGACGGGTTTAGCTTGAGCGATGCCGCCGGCTATTGCAGCAAGACCCATCTTGAGAAAAGAGAAGCCACAGGACGAACCACAATTCTCGGGGTGTATGAGAGAAAGAAAATAGGTATAAATTCGATGGTACACCATGGATAAAATCCACTATAGGCCATGAATAAAATACTGTATGGACCATTGAATTTATTCTCTCTAAATCATTGCCTTTACCCGTCGGCGAAGGTGCGGTCATATGTCAGACAGAGACGCCTTATGCTGTCGCAAGCGGTGTTTTAGCGCATAACCTATGGTCGATTTGATCAATAACCTACGATTCACCCATTGGCTTTGAATGCTTTACTCGCTTTGCGAAAAAGCTCAATGGCCTTTAACACGCTTTGCTATTCAAATAGCAGAATGCCCGCCTTCGCGAGAAGACGGGCATTGACCCTCAATCAACTTGACTGTTTGATTGAATCCTTTTGACGCTTACTTCTTGGCAGGTAACTTACCTTCCGCGCGAAGCATGTCAAGCACCTGGTCAACCGGCAAGGACTTCGTCACCTTACCGTCATAACCCTTGACGTCATGCGCCTTGAAGAGCGAATTGACGATGGCTTCTTCAGTGGCTTCGATCGTAGCCATGAAGATCGGCGTCATATCGTCGTTCTGAACTTCGGTCACCTTCAAGGTGTCGAGCTTCTTGCCGTTATGCGGCACTCGGTTTTGTTCAGCGGTCGAGAAAGCGATCGCGAAGTCGCCAGAGCCGTTCGAAGCAATACCACCGGCCTTAGCAAGACCCATGAAGGCACGCTTAGCCACGCGTTCGAGGTTGCGAGAATCGATCGGGGCGTCGGTCGCGACGATCATCATGATGGAGCCGTCAGCGCATTCGATTTCTTTCTGCCACGGATAGCCACCAAGCTTTTCGCCCACAGCCACGCCGTCCACATTCAAGAAGCCGCCGAAGTTCGTCTGAACAAGCACGCCAACCGTGTAGCCGCCCATGCTCTTCGGAAGCACACGAGAAGAGGTGCCGATACCACCCTTGAAGCCAAAAGCCTTCGTACCAGAACCAGCACCGACGACACCTTCTTCAACCGGGCCAGTCTTAGCCGTCGTGATGGCCTTCAAAACATCCTTAGGCGTCAAGAAGCGAGCGCGAATATCGTTAATACCACCGTCGTTTGTTTCACCGACCACACCGTTCACAGAACGAACGTCGCCATTATCCTTGAAGGAGAACGTGTAGTCGATAATACCGTCAAGACCAGCAGCCACGTTCAACGTGTTCACAAGCACGATAGGCGTTTCGATATTGCCAAGTTCCTTCACCTGCGGATAGCCCGTCATCTTGCCGAAACCGTTGGCAAGGAAGATACCAGCCGGAACCTTTTCTTTAAAGATGTTGCCACCGTGCGGCAAAATCGCGGTCACACCAGTGTGAGCGCCCTTCTTATCGTCGTGCACATTCACCTGGCCAACCAAAACGCCTTTCACGTCGGTAATGGCGTTGTGTTCACCAGTCTTGAGCACACCGAATTCGATGCCATATTCGCGCGGACGCAGGTCATCCTTAGCCACAGCGGCGCCAGCCATCATCACGCCAGCGATAGCACCAGCCACGAGCGTCTTCATAAAGTTCATTTGTCTTCTCTCCTCAGAAAAGCAGTTGGTCACACTGCGAAAGAGGATACCGAGCCTGTCGCAAAGTTGAAATGCCGTACAAACCCTCTCTTTAAGACGACACTTTGTGGGTTTACCCGTGATTAAAAGCGAATTTTTAAAGAAACAACGTGGCTTTTTGAGGGTTTTTGCTCGTAAAACAAAACCCCGTAAGGACTAACGATAGGTCCTTAACGGGGTCCTTTTTTGTAACAAAACTTTGAATCCCAAAAGCTAAGGGCTCAACTAACCATTACTTCGTGGGCTCCATGGCGATCGGTAAAATCAAGGCCTTCACCCATTAGAAAAAATCTAACAACTGAGGACACTTAAACCGACTTTCAGAAAAAATGCTGTGCACTTATACTGCCCAAACACATTGGAGTTTTGCATGTTAGGTTATTTAGAGGTCTAATCTACAAAGCGATTTGATGACTAGTACGCTAGTTTGGAGGATAAGATCGCGAAGAAAGCGGTTGACCGAAGAATTGCCCGAGTCGCAGCTGGCCTGTTCGGTGACGTTAAACGCGTGGGAAAAATTTCAGAATTGCGTATTGATGTCGGACCAGGCTATCGCGTGTACTTCACCACAGTGAACGGTGAGGTAATATTCCTTCTCGCTGGTGGTGACAAGAGAACACAACAAGCTGATATAGATACTGCAACCCGATTAGCAGAAAATTTGGAGTTGTGAGATGAGCACAGATAAAGTTAAAGTATCACCCTTCAACCCCGTGGATCACATGGAAACAGACGAAGAAATCATTGAATTTATCGTCGACAGTTTCGATGAAGACCCCGAAGGACGCGTATACCTTCGAGCCTGCCAATTTCTAGGCGACTCACGAGGCATCCTCAAAGCATATGAAATCTTGCAGAGAGCGACTAGAGAGATCGCCTCTAGAAATCAACAGACTTCGCTTAAACACGCAATTGCGTAACAACAACGTTAAGTCACCACAGCCCTCGGTACTACTGAGGGCTTTTTGAGGGTTTTTGCTCGTAAAACAAAACCCCGTTAAGACAAACGATAGGTGCCTAACGGGGCTTTCTGTAACTAGATTTTGAGCTACAGAGCCTCAGCGCTCAAACCTGTTACTTCGTGGGCTCCATGGCGATCGGCAAAATCAAGGCCTTCACGTCGACAGGTGCCTTCATCAAGTCGTTTTCGAGCAAGAACTTCTGATCGGCTTCAAGCCCCTTGATGTCAGCTTCGGTCACGGTGTTGTAGTAGTGCGACCAGTTGGCGAGCTTTTCAGCATCAGCCAACGAAATACCGTGTTCTTTGGCACCAATCGCCAAAGCTTCCTGCCAATTGGCCTTCATCCACTCATAGGCTTCGCGTTCAACACGCACCACCGTTTCAAGCGCTTCAGGATGCTTTTCAGCAAAGCTCTTCGAGACCGTCATCATAAGGTTCACGTCAACCAAACCCTTGGCCGTCGTAATGACCTTGCAACCAGCTTCTTCAGCCTTGATGATGCCGCTAGCGGCCACCAACGCTGCATCGACCTTGCCAGCAATCGCAGCCGTCATAGCGGCATTGGGATCCATCGACAAGAATTCAACGTCATCGGCCTTCATGCCGTTCTTTAGCAAAGCAGCAACGAGCATTTGATGAAGTACCGTTCCACGAGGACCCGCGACCTTCTTGCCCTTGAGGTCCTTGACCGTCAAGGTTTCACCAGGCTTACCAATAATGGCAAAGGTCTCCGTCGGACGAGACACACCGCTAGCAACCATCACCGGGATCCCAGCACCATTGGCCATCAACAACGAGGCCGTGTTCATTACCGCGGACACATCCACAGCACCTGCGGCCATGGCTTGTGCTTGCTTGGCACCCGAATTAATGGACTTCCATTCGACCTTGACGCCATCCTTTTCAAAGGCCTTTTCAAGCATGCCCTTGTCTTTCATCACCATGTTCTGAAGGTTAAAGGGTGACTTCACATACACAATCGTGACCTTCTCAGGCATCGTTGCAAAAGCGCCCATAGACAACGCTGCCAAAGTCATCGCCAAAAGTGTCTTTTTCATTTTTTAGGTTCCTTCTTTCAAATAAAAAAATCTTGTAAAACCGTTTCAACCAACGACCCTACGCCTGGCGTCGCCATGGTGCGCGGATAGTCAGCCTCAAATGTATAACGTTCAACCACACGCCCCTCTTTTAGACGATGGATCGTGCGAGACAATAAAACCGCTTCCGTGACATCATGCGTCACTAAGAGTGTCGTCACGGGTCGAGCCGCATGGATTCGAATAAATTCGTCAGACAACCGACGCCGCGTCAACGCATCTAACGCACTAAACGCTTCATCCATGAGTAAGAGGTCAGGCTCTGCCACCAAGGCTCTCGCTAATCCCACTCGCTGACTCATACCACCAGAGAGCATGCTCGGCATTGCATTCGCGGCCTCCGTGAGCCCCGTAAGCGCCAAAACGTCATTCACTTTTTGCGTTCGTATATCGTCTGGCAGGTGGCGCACGGCCACTTCAATATTGCGTCGTACGCTCATCCATGGAAACAAACGATGCTCTTGAAAGACCACCGCTGTTTTAGGGCGTGAAACTTCGTGACCCTCTTCAAAAAAACGAATCGTGCCCGCGTCTGGCGCTTCAAGGCCAGCTAAAAGCCGCAGGAGTGTCGTCTTACCACACCCGCTTTCGCCAATCACTGCACTCACCTCACCCGCGGGGAGCGTAAGCGTCAAGTCGTTGACGGGGATTACTGTACGGTCAGCGTTCTTGTAGGTTTTCGTGAGGCTTTCAATCTTGACTTCAATCATCGCGTGCCTCCAACGAGTTTGCGTGTAAGCGCATTCACAAACCAACCAATCACAGCATCCGCTAAAACACCTAACACCACGATCGTAATAATCCCGACAAACACCACATCGGTCTTACCAAATTCAGAAGACTCTGTGATCAAGAACCCTAAACCTGACGACGCAGCGATTAACTCGGCACCGACCAATGCTCGCCAACTGTAGCCGAAGCCCATCCGAAGCCCGGCCAAAATCCCGGGCATGGCGCCAGGCAAAAGCACCATCCTAAAGCGCTCTGTAGGCGTAAAGTGTAGGAGCGTTGCCACTTCGTTGAGTTTTGGATCAAGCGACTTGACGGCCGTCAAAGCACTCAAATAAATCGGGAAGAAGCTCGACAAAAAGACGATAGCAATCTTTGGTGCCTCATCGATACCGAGCCACAAAATCAACACAGGAATCAAGGCTAAGGGCGGCGTCAGACGCAATGCTTCTACCACTAAATGAGCCGTCCAACCTGCCTTTGGACGCAGTGCAAACCACACGCCGCAACCAATCCCCACCACACTCGCCAACGCAAAGCCCGTCAACGTACGCATGGCGCTCATGCCAATATGCGACCAAAGGTTGCCCGATTGCCATAGTTCGACAAAGGCAGACCAAACCGCTTCGGGTGACGGCAGCAAAATAGCCGGTATCTGACCATACGTGGTCGTGAGCCACCAAGCTAGCAAAAGACCGATTGGAATAATGAGTGAAAGTAAACGTTGCATGATCAGCATCATAGGCTCATCAGCCTAAATTGAGCTTAACTCAACAAAAATCACCTTTTCGACTGAACTCCGATATTGTGCCAAAGGTGAGAATGATTCGCAAAACCTGTTTAACTTTCGTCACGATATACTTGATTGAACCGACATTTGGAAAACTTTTATGAATCTCGATACAATCATTGCCGGCATTACGAGTTCAATTGGTATTGCCTTTTTCTGGTTTGAAATGAGCCGCCTCATTTGGCCTGCCAACAGTATGGCCATTCGTTATCCGAAGTGGCTTAGAGCCCTGCTCGACATTCCAGAATCTCAGAAAGATTTAACGCATACAGCCTTTCCTGGGCATCGCTTTTCCAATCAGGAGTTTGCGCGTGCCGTCGGTGTCCGATCGTCTCTAAACCATTTGATTCGCCATTCGGGTCGCCGTGCGCCGGAGGCTTATGGTCGCCGTTTTTACGTTTGGATGAACTTGTTTTCAGCGAGCGCCATTCTTTATGCATTAACACCCTACTTGGTGTACGGCACCTTTGACTACAACTCGCCCGCAAGTTCTGCAGCTGCCACGTTGATGTTTTTGATGGGCGGCTTTATCGTGAAAGCAGCAGCTGACCATCGCATTCGTTTGATTCGTTTGAAGCTTGATCATGCCGCGCGCCAAAAAGAAGTTGACCATCACGATGACAGCTTAGCTCAATAGTTGGGTGTGGCGCGGCGCCATCTGAGGAATCAAGATATTCCGATCAGCCTGAACCAAGCACCATGTTAAAGCGCATATAGAAAAACGGACGCTCCGCGATAGAACGTCCGTTGTTGATGTTTGGATTAGTCGTCTGAAATTAAATCATCACGCCCTTATAGATCAGCTGGCACCCCAAAAGCACCATCACAACACTAAGCAAGACCACAATGAGACGCGGCTTACTCTTACGTGCAATCTTGGCACCGAGTTGTGCGCCAAAAATCGCACCGCAACCCACTGCAATGGCGGGTGCCCAAACAATATGATCCAAGAGTGCGTGACCCAAAACACCCACAGCCGCACTCACCATCAACACAAAAGTGGACGTCGCCACCGCCACTAACGGCGGGAAGCCTAACAAGAAGACCATAATAGGCACATGCACGACACCACCACCGATGCCTAAAATCGAACTCAAGAAACCGACAAAGAGCGAGCAAAACACCCCTAGCGCAATTTTGCTTTTGGGCAACGCCGTCGGGTCGAAGTCATCCGCCGACATCGAGGCCTTTTTGCCTCGAGAATTCCAATACATGAAAGCACCCAAGAAGGCGAGCGTACTACCAAAAAAGATAGAAAAGCCTGGTCCTGAGAACCACGTGCTCACATAACTCCCTAAAAAGGCGCCCGGTATCGTTGCTAAAGCAAAAGGCAACGCAGCCTTCAACATAATGCGCTTTTGACGGAAATAAGCCCAGGTGCCAGACAGCGCATTCAGGAGCACGCCAAATAAACTGGTGCCCACAACCTGTTGAACGGTACTAAACGTACTTCCGCTCGGTGGCATTAAGAAGTACATAAAGAGCGGAACCATCATCAGGCCACCGCCAATCCCGACCAAGGCACCGAACGAGCCGACACCAATGCCAAGAATAAAAAGCTCAATGAATTCAATCATGATTTAGCCAAACCGAGGGAGTTTTGCGAGAATGCATGTTGGCGAAGAAATTTCAACAAAAGAGATCATACACCTGAAAACAATGCCTTTTGCATGAAAAGGCGCCAAGGAGCGCGCAAAATCCATTATCGTGCTTCGATTTGATCAAAAAACGGGACTTCAGCATGAAATCCCGTCGATTTGATCTACGAATCTTGGCTCGTCTTAACGAGATGCCCAAAGTTCGTGAACCGCTTGGTGAATCGCATCCACATCAGCCTTGAAGCTCCCTTGGACAAAGCCTTTGGCACCACCGCCACGACCATTCAACGCTTTATTGAGTGTCGTACTCCAAGGACGCAACATTTCGTCCGAGCACGCCAACACATAACTATAAACACCGGGCGCCGTTTGCGAGAGCACCACAATCAATGGCGACTTTTGTGCTTCAGCAAGCATCGTGCAGAAATTACGTAATTCAAAAGGCGTCAAACCATCTTCAACGAGAACTAAGGGAGCATTCGTAACAGCAATCGCTTGCGCTTTGAGCGTAAAGATCGTCTTAGTCAATTCAGCGACCTTAGCCTCTTTCGTAGCCAATTCATTTTGAAGGCGTTCAACAGCAGCACTAATTTCGAGTGGCTTAGCGGACAACAGGTTCGACACTGTACGGGTTTCGCGGACACGAGCATCATAGTCACGCAACGCGCGCAAACCACAGACAAAAGTAATACGCGTTCCGCCACGATGCTTCATAGAGCTCAACACCTTGAGGCAACCAATTTCACCAGTACGCTTAACATGTACACCGCAACACGCACAGCGGTCACACCCTGGGACATCCACGATACGCACTTTGCCAGTTAAAGCTTTTTTGCTGCGGTAGTCCATGGCATCGAGCTCAGCTTGCGTCGGAAAAAGAACCTCAACTTCAAGGTTTTCGGCAATCGCTTCGTTCGTGCGACGTTCCATCTCGGCCACATCTTCATCGGTCATCACGCCACTAAAGTCACAGGTGATGACATCATCGTCCATATGAAAGCCGACATTATCAAAGCCGAAGGCTTGATTGACGAGTCCAGAGAAGATATGTTCGCCCGTGTGGTTTTGCATGTTGTCAAAGCGGCGCTCCCAATCCAATACACCTTCAACAACCTGGCCAACTTCAAGCGGTACCTCGCAATAGTGAACAATGCCAGCATCCGTACGGCGTACATCCGTCACTTTGACGCCACCAAGCGTCCCTAAGTCCGCTGGTTGACCTCCGCCTTCAGGATAAAAAGCCGTATCGTCCAACACGACTTCAAAACCTTTCTTACCTTCTGCGACACTCAGAACCTTTGCCGAAAACTCACGAACATAAGCATCGCGATAAAAGAGCTCATCCATCTCAGCCATAGCGAAACCTTCAAAACCACCTATAAGAACATCAAAAGACGCAATCAACACATTGCATCCGTAATCATACGCGCTTAAGTCACAAAGCAAAGCGAGCATGGCTTTGAAACTAGCTTTCTCACCAACCTAAAAAAGACGCCCCGAGCCGAAGCCCGAGGCGTTAAAAAGACAACTCACACGATAAGCATCGGTGAGTTATCCCTACCGACTATTAGGTGATCTTTGGCAAATCCTTTAGTCACCCCAAACCAAATATGGAGGCTTATGTCGTTAAAAAGCTCGTACCATGCGAGCTGACCTCATGCAACAAAAGAAAAGCATCGAGCTTAGTGACGATCAGATAGCGAACTTTGAAACACGTGCCTTTCCTGAATAAAAAGTATAGAGAGACGCAAGCTAAGCCTAAATTCCGAAAATTTTCGGTTTTGCTATAGTTGTTAGACCAACGCTTTGAGGCTTCGCTATGAATTCGTTTAACCGTCGCATCCTGTTAGTCGCTTTAGGCACCACGCCTCACTTAATGACGATGACGTTAAGTGCTCTATATAAGACGTATCCCGATGAGATGCCGACCGAAATTCATGTGGTCACCACAAAAAGAGGCGCCGAATGCGCCCGAGAAACTTATTTAGATCCTCAAGGCGGTCTCTTAGCGGACTTCTATCGCGACTATCAATTAACCCCGGCCACGTTTGACGAACACCACATCCATACGATTCCCGGTGACGACGGCGCCCCGCTTGAAGACATTCGTACGCAAGCTGACGGCTCTCGTGCCGCAGACTTTATCGTGTCGCTGATTCGTAATTTCTGTGCCGATCCAAAGGCCTCACTACACGTCTCGATTGTGGGCGGTCGAAAAAGCATGGGCTTGTTGTTAGGTAGTGCCATGACGTTTTATGGCCGAGACCAAGATAAACTCTCACACGTACTCTCGCCCATGGAATATGCGCCTGGGCAATTTTCATACCCGACGCCAGAGGATCTCGAATCTAAACCCGACATCGTCAGTTTGGGCGAAATACCGTTTTTACGGTTGCGCCCGGTCTTACCACAAGTGCTCTTGAGTGAGCAATATAGCTTTGGCGATATTGTCGAAGCGTCACAAACACAGATTTCACAGCCGCCGCACGCGCGTGTTGTGAACCACAAGAATAAATACACGCTCCATTGTGACGGCATTAGGATCAAATGCGAACAGCGTGCCGTGGGCTTATATACGTGGCTATTGTTACGTCAAAAATTGGGACGCATAACCCATATTTCGTTTGGTGCCATGGATTACGAAACGTTCTTTTTCTTGCGCCTACAGTTCTTGCAAGTGTTGGAGCCACTCTTAAACGAGTCGAGTTGGCAGAAAGCGCCAGAAACGTATCTAGGCATCCCGCATGATCGGTTGTTGCAAATTCGTCGCCGTCTGATGAACCAAGGTATTCAAGATCCGCATGAATACTTTTTGGCCTTCCAAGCGCTACTCACTGAAGACGAAAAGAAGGCGCTCTCCCAAACGGCAGGGGACTTTGCGCGCAAGCTCTCCACGCTTCGAACCAAGATTAACGACAAGATTACCGATCATTTACAAGTTGCGATTCCTGACGTTACGAAACGCCGTTGGCATCAATACTTCATTGAATCTAACGAGCAAAAAGACGACTGCGTCTATCAGTTGCGCTTAATGCCAAACCACATCGATTTACCAGACGACCTCTTAGCGTTACTTCAAAAAGCAGACAAGTCTGCTGCTGGTTACTGGCGGCACGTATAGCGTCAAGTGCGACCAGGTAAGGTTTTCAGCAAGCGCGAGCCTGGTCACAAAACGGTACAATCATTGAATGCTGTCAAACCATTTTTGAATCACGTTCAGTTGACCGTGTCCGACTTCAATGATCCGCCAAGAAACGCCTCGAGAACTCTACCAACGTCTTGAATCGCAATTGTCTCCTCTATTGCGTGACGTCTTGCGTAGTGAATTGCCTCAAATCGATCCGAGCGGCTGGTGGGAAAATTTGGTGTTGCCCACGTTAACGACCATACAGCTTGAACACGTTCAGGCAAAGCACGACTTAGAGCAGTTTGACTATCCCGCCTTGGTCAATATCTTCTACAAGAACTGGCGACTCATTCGACCACGCGTCAATATGAGTAACCATGTGACCAATTACCTTTTCACGCTCAAAACCTTGCGTAACGATGTCGAACATCAACCGAATATCGAGCTCGATGATGCTAAGCGCAAGTATTTCGAAGAAACAGCTCGGCTTGCCATCGAGCAACTCATGCAGTCGCCCCATATCTCCGTCTGTCGTCGCCCAAATAAACGCTTCTTTCAGGTCTTTGGTCTTTTAGTCTGTGCGGCGCTCATTGGTGTGGGTCTATATTCGAATCGGGACGTTTGGACTGACGAAGAAACCAAGACCGTTGCTCAAAATTTGACGCAACGCGATCAAGAACTTCAAAAATTAGGTGCCTGGCTCGCTTCTCCCACCGTCAATCTTTGCATGAGTTACCAAAGACCCAAAGACGGTAGTTGGAGTAGACACTACACGGTTCGCGCCAAACTCGAAAGTGGCAAGCTTTTAGAAGAAAAAACGGGCGACAAGCGCTTTAAAGCCGATCGTTATTATTTGATTCAGCATTGGAAAAAGACGGATGAGTATACGATCATTCCTTTGCCTGAAGGCCTTAACCACGCCCCACACACAGAGACCTTGCTTCATGACACCACGTTACGCGCGTGGATGATTAAAGCGGGCTGGAAAGACTGCAAAAAACC
>Reba_p2__coassemble_1042_pt1 | contig 16372 bp, 8 predicted proteins | sample Reba_p2__metabat2_high_PE_032 | metagenome-assembled genome bin Reba_p2
GCAAGACTGTTGGACGGTTGTGCTAACGAATCAAGTCGCACAAATGGTGACGGTCATGGGTCGCCCTCGAGTCGGTAAAACGACACTGATTCTGAAGGCCTTTGACGGACTGCAAAAAGAGGTGCCGGTTTTTTATTTTTTCGCCCATAAACACGTGACGCAAAAAGCGTTGGTGTCCACTTGGCTCGCCGAAATCTGCGCGGTTTATCGCACAGACGTTCCGTCTGCCATTGAGACTGTCGGTGGCTTACTCAAATATTTGATGTCTCTGGCGAAAGTGAAGCCCTGCGTCTGTATCTTTGACGAGTGTCAGGCGTTCGAGCGCATTGATCCGAATATTTGGAGTCAGATACAAAAAGTCTGGGACCTCAATAAAAATCAGACGCCAATGTTATTGGTCATGAGTGGCACCGAGCGGGGCATGAAAGCAATTTTTTATGACTATCAGCAACCGCTTTATGGTCGGCCTTCTTATCAATTGCTTGTGAAAGCTTTTACGCCGCAAGTGGTGAAGGCGATTGTCTATGCTGAGTATCCTCAAGCGACTGCCATGGACGTCTTGGCTGTCTATAGCATCACGGGCGGCGTGGCGACATATATCGAGATCCTTGCAGAGGCGCAAGCGCTTTCTGTGAACGCTGCGATGGCTTTTATTTGTTCAGCGCGCGGTATGTGGTTAAGAGCGGAAGGTGAAATATATTTGGCTAATGCCTTTCCTTCTGAAGCGGTAACCTATCACGAAATACTGGGTGCGCTTGCGCAGGGTAAGGATAGATGGCGCTATCTCCTTGAGAGCGTAGAGACGGCGAGCCAACTGTCCCCTTATCTTAATCGCTTGGAACGTTTTGGCATTATCGAAAAGCTTCAACCTATTTTTGAAGGTGGTTTGAGAAAGAATGCAAAGTACCGGATCGTTGACCAGTATCTGTTGTTTTGGTTGAGCTTTATCGCACCGCTTGCGCCCAAATCCATGGCCGAGTCAGGGAATTGGTCAGGGTTACTTCGTTATATGAAAGAGCGCTTTCCTCAATTTTTGGGGCGCTCTTTGGAACGGTGGTTTATTGAGGCCTACCGTCACGCTCATCAATGGGAGGTAGTTGACGGTTGGTGGGATAAGCAAGGATCCAATGAAATCGATCTTGTTGCTGTTGATACCTCCAAAAAGATCATTGAATTTGCCGAAGTCAAATTAAATCCTCAAAAGTATGATGATCGCCGCTTACACATGAAGGCAGCAGCGTTTTTAGAGAAGCATTCAAAGTTCAAATCGTACGACATCACGATTCGTGGTTTGTCGCCGGAGGATATTTAAGTGCAGGATTGATACTGGCAAACGCTGAGGTTTACGCGAGAAAGGAACGGGAAGTGTCTTGTGAAGGGCGTAATAGAAGTGCCTCCTGAGGTACTCGTTCCGCCCAGGATCATCCCGAAGGTGTCCTAATTAAATAACGAGGTTTGTCTATGCGACCAAGGAGGCTCCTTAATCATATATAAAGTTTTTGGATTTTGCAAAGACCGACTTGATAACGCCGTTGGCAAGCGACCTTAAAACCCGTTCGCAGCCACACGAAATCCAGTGAAAAGACTGTAAAAGGCGCTGTGATTCAGCTATATTGCTACGAGTTTCATTTTTTTGGCCAAGGTTTGGATTTCCAGATATGGCGACATAAAGGATTGGCAAATGACACAGAATAACGGCTATGGCACAACGTGGTGGGGCCAACGTTGGCTTGATGCGCTCGCAGGTATTGACTACGAGAATCGTATTCCTCGTGGCAAGGACTATGCTGATAGTGGCAAAGTGAGAGCGCTCAAGATTGACGAAGAAAAGCGCGAAGTTAAAGCCAGGGTCACTGGTCACTATGATCCGTTTTATGCCGTCAAGCTGACATTACCCGCGATTTCTGAAGAAGATAAAGCACGGTTGGTTGACCGATTGGCTGAGTCGCCGTTGATCGTAGCTCACTTGTCAGCACGTGAATTGAGTCCTGAAATTGCAGAGATTGCTGAGTCGTTAGGCATCCGTATCTTTCCGACAAGTTGGAAGGATTTGGAGATGTCGTGTTCATGCCCAGACTGGGCGGTGCCATGTAAGCATATTGCGGCGGTCATCTATAAGTTGAGCGAAGAAATCGACGCCAATCCATTCTTGCTTTTCACGCTGCGCGGCATTGATTTGGTGGCCGAGATGGAAACCCGTGGCGTTGCGCTTGAAAAGGCCGTCGAAGCTGAAATGCCAACGTGGGATGACCTGATTCATGGGTTCGATGATCGCTCCTTTGTGACCGATTTGACTCCTCATGATGCAGCCAATGACACGTGGTTAGAGGCTTTGCGACAGTTAACCTTTAAAAAGGTGACGGTCGACGCGAGTCAAATTCATAAGCTTTTTGCCGAGAAGCCTCATGGCTATATTCACGGTAACTTGCGTCAACTCACCAGTACTATCGTCGCGAATGCTGGGAAGTTGGTTACACAACAAATGCGCTCTGTGGTTGAGCGCACGGTGCCTGAATACGACGAATCGCAGCCATTGATTGCCATCAATACCTGGGGGCAGGCGATGGTCGATGAGTCACTCTTTTGGCGTACGCGCCGCGAAAGCGGTCGTTTCATGCGTCAAGAATTGCAAGAGCCAGCTCTCAATGATCCGATCGGACGTGGGATTCACGAAATGTTCTCTGGCTACATCACCAACCAAATGTTGGCTGATCAGCCTAAAGAACTCGAAGCCCTCTATGACGCGTGGTTAATTGCTGGGCGCTTAGTGCAAGCAGGCGCCGTGGTGCCTCAAATCTATCAGCCGATCGATGACTTCTTTGCCGTGCGTTGGATTCCGGCTGTAATGGCTGACGAGGTTGAGGCATTGACTGAAGCCGTGGGTCAGGCTTTTAGTCACGTTGGTGCTCAATTCTTACGCATCTCTAAAGCGCCTTCTGTCATCCATCCAAAGCTTTTAGGTGAGCTTGTTCTGGGTATCTTTATTCAGAGCTACATCAAGACCGCTTGGCGTATGTATGCAGAAGAAACGGGCGACCGTGTCCTTGAGCATCATGCACTCTTTGGCTGTGAGCCCGTTGATTGCGAAGACGATTCTGCGCATGCCGCCATCGGTATGCGCCTCGAAGCCTGGGTGGCACCCCTCTTTATTAAGGCCAAAAAGCATCGTGTTGAAGGGATTGTGATTGTGCACGATTGGGCGGCTGTTCAGTGGGCAAAGCGCCATGGTGAGGCGGAGGGTCATACTGAAGAAAAGTCGCGCATTGGGCTTGATCGCATCATTGCTTCTTGCGCAGAAACGGCAGCTCAAGCATTTGAGCCGACGAGTGACTGTCAATTTTTGCCTTATGTGCCTGATGGTGACGACGAAGCGCCGCTTTATGACGAAGTCTTGCCTCAAAGTGAGATTGACGAAACGGTTGGTGGCTTCAATCCGCATCAAACTGTTGGAATAGAAATGCGCTTTGCACTCGATGGTCAGGGTGTGCAGTCGAGTGTGAGCTTTGCCGATTTATTGTCAGATCCGCAATATAAAGAAGTGCGCTTTGATGCCTTACGCCTGATGTCTCGACTCTCAGGCTATTGCGGTGAACTCACTAAACTTCTGAAAACGCGAACATCTATTGCGCAGGTCAATTTGGATGACGTGGCCGATTTGCTTTTTTCGGCTATTCCGACGCTACAAATGTTAGGCGTACGCACGATTTTGCCTCGTACCTTACGAGAACTCTTGCGTCCACAAGCGACTTTGCACCTTGATCTTGAAGATCTCGATGACGGTAAACCGTACGAAGGGCGTGGCCTTTTTGCCATGGCCGACCTGATCAAGTTCGACTGGCGCTTGGCAGCAGGGCAGCACGCCATTTCTGAAAAAGAATTTGAGTGGCTCACAGAGCAGGCCGGTAAAGTCGTTCGTTTTCGTAATGGCTACATGTATGTTGACCGTCAACTGCTCGGTGCGATTCGACGTGAACTCCATTCTAATAAGACGCTCACCAAGATTGACCTCATTCGTGCGGCCCTCGCGGGCGGCATTCGTGCCAATGGTGTGCGCTTAAGTGAACGCCTTCAGGCGGCTTTTGACGAAATGTTTGCTGAAAAGTCGTTTGACGTGTCGCCAGACCTCAAGGCTGAATTGCGTCCTTATCAAGCGCGAGGCTTCAATTGGATGATGCGTAATTTGCGTGCCGGCATGGGTTCGATCATTGCGGACGACATGGGATTAGGTAAAACACTTCAAGTGATCGCTGTGATCGAAAAGTTGCGTAGTGCTGGCGAACTCAAAGATAAGCAAGTCTTGGTGGTTGTGCCGACAACGCTTCTCACAAACTGGAAGCGTGAACTTGCTCGCTTTGCGCCGCTCATCAAGGTGTCGTTCTTCTATGGCGCCAATCGGTCGCTCGAAACGGCAACCGGTGACGTGCTCTTGACGACCTACGGGACGCTGCGAAGCTCCATGAAGGTTTTGCAAACCAAAACGTTCCGACTGGTGGTGATTGACGAAGCGCAGGCCATTAAAAACCATAAGACCGCTGCCTTTAAGCATGTGCGAGGCTTGAGAACTGAAGGCTTTATCGCGATGTCCGGGACGCCAGTAGAAAATGGTTTGATGGACTTCTGGTCGATCATGGAAGCAACAAACCCTGGGTTATTGGGCTCAACGACGAGCTTTCGTCAGGACTATGCACGACCCATTGAGCGCGATCACGATGCCGAAACAGCAGACCGCTTCAAGCGAATTACGGCGCCCTTTATGATGCGTCGCCTTAAGACCGATCGCACCATCATCTCGGATTTGCCCTCTAAAATCTCGACCGACGAATACTGCGTGCTTACCAAAGAGCAGGCAGCGCTTTATAACGAAGTCGTTCGCCGTGGCATGATGGAAATCGAAAACTGCCAAGATAATCACTTCGTTCGTCACGCTATGGTGCTTCGCATGCTTGTGCAGCTTAAGCAGATTTGTGACGCGCCTGCGCTCTTTGAGCCCTCGGCTGGCTTTGAAAACCCGAGGTTGTCTGGGAAGATGAGTCGCCTTCTTGACATCCTTGAAGACATGAAGGCCGCTGGTCGTAAGGTCTTGATCTTTACGCAGTTCGCTCAGATGGGCATGCTGCTACAGCAATGGATTGAGGCTGAAACGGGTCGTAAGCCGCAGTTCATTCATGGGGCACTTTCTTCAAAAGCGCGTCAAACCATGGTGGACCGTTTCCAAAACCGTCGTGACGAAAACGTGATGATTTTAACCTTGAAGGCTGCTGGCGCTGGCTTAAACCTCACAGCAGCGTCTGTTGTCATTCACTATGACTTGTGGTGGAATGCCGCGGTTGAAAATCAGGCGACGGACCGAGCCTATCGTATTGGTCAGTCATCTACCGTTAACGTTTATCGTTTCATCACGGCCAATACGTTTGAAGAAAAAATCAACGAGATCATCAATCAAAAGCGTCAGTTGACCGAAATGACCGTCGCGACGGGTGAAAATTGGATCGGTGACTTGTCAACCGAAGAACTGGGTTACGTCTTTAACATCGCAGTTGATGACGAGGACGAAAAGAGTTTTGATTAAGCTAACCTATTGAGACTGTGGTCAAAAAATGGTGCTGAGCCTTGTGGGTTGGTACCGTTTTTTGCTTGGTTATAAGCTTTAAATAAGGCCGAAATCTAAATTAATGACTACCGATCGTACGTTTCGGATCAGTCCAACGTGCATAGGTGACAAACAGACCGCGCAACCATTGAAGGGCTAGATCGGCGTTCATGCGCTCGTGCCAAATAAGGCGAGTATGGAATTCATCACGTCCTCGACCTGATGAAGGATCAGGGTGAATCGGAATGGCAACCACGTCGTTACGTTCTTCAAAAAGTTGTGCTGTTTGCATAGGCATCACAGCTGTAAAGTCAGTGGCTCGTAAGAGTGAAGGGACAGCCAAGAAGTAAGGCACTGTAATGGCTGTTTCTTGAAGTGTTTCTCCTAAGACGGTGGTTTCATCCATGCAATACACTTCCATGCGGTTTTGGCCTCGATTTGTGACGGTAATCTTTCGCCAGTTTTTCAACATGTCGATCGTCACTTCACCACGTTCCCTTGAGGCTTCAACAAGCGGATGACCTTTACGCACGCAGAGTGCATAGCTAATTGGATAGAGCAACAGACTTTTGATGCTAGGTGGTAAGGGACGTGTCGCAGGGTAGACTGCGCAATCTAATTCACCATTGGCAAGATCATCAAAGAGCGTATCGCTCATTTGCGAAAATGAGAGTCCAGCATGAGGCGCGGTTTTGAAAAATGCTTCAACGACATTGGTCATCACAGAATAGATGGCGTTATCGACGACGCCAATTCTAAAAGTTCGTGTTAGAGTCGCTGGGTCAAAAATTTCTTTAGGTTCGAAGTTTTGAATTTCACTAACGAGTGAAAGCACTTTCGGAAATAGCTCTACTGCACGAGATGTTGGTATGAGTTCAGGCGATGAGCGTAAAAAAAGCTGGTCATTAAAAGTTTCTCGAAGTTTTTTAAGGTTTCGAGAAGCCGTAGAGAGACTCATATTTTCAAGATTGGCGGTCTCTGTAAGCGATAGGGTCTGATAGAGCGTCGCAAAGAAAACCAAGTCAGCAATCGTGAGGGACGAGAACTTCAAGTTTTCGAAAAAAGGATTGGTCATGTTGTGCAAGATGCCTGAGGCAAATAGGCATGGTCTGAAAAAGGTTGCGAATCTAAACTTTGTGCGTCGACCACAAAGGCGTTAGCAATCTTGACGCCTACATTGTACAAAAAGGATGAGATGATGACTTTCCAAAAATCTGCGCTCGCAGCTGCTTGTGCGCTTGCTGGTATGATGATTGCTTCAGGACCCGCTATGGCGATCGGCGGTGCTTCTGGCCCTCACGTGACGTATCCAACCACTGGTAAGATCGGTGCTGTCAATATGAACCCGTACGGTATCGCACCTTTGACGGCTGTGATTCGTAATGGTGGTTATACAGTCACTGACGTGTCTGTTCGTATTGTGCCGAAGAAGGGTGGTCAGGAAATTGCCTATAAGGTAAGCGACACTCAGGTTCGCACGCACGGTGGTATTCCTGTTTTTGGTTTATATCCTGATTACCGCAACACCGTCGAAGTCTCTTACACAAAGATGAGTGAAGGCAAAACGGAGCGCGTTGAAAAAGAAACCTATCGCATTTATGCCGGCCCTGCCAATATCAAAACCGCTGGGTATGCTGGTGTGAAGTCCGTCTTCCCGAAGGCAACCGTGAAAAAGATGGATAAGGCCTTTAGTGATCGTCTCTATCTCATCAATAATATGATCGCTGCTACGCCGAACACGACGCGTGCAGTGTGGAATAACCCAATGGGTGGTGCGCTTGAGTGGAACCGTTATCCGCAAAATGCGATCTACGATACGACGGGTGAACTGCGTTGGTACATGGAACCATCAACCATTTATGATCCGGATCACCTTTATAAGGCTGGCATCATGATGGGCTTCCGCCAAAATAAGGACGGTGCTTTCACTTGGGGCTATGGCCAACGCTATGTGAAGTATGACTTGATGGGTCGCGAAATCTTCAATCGTCGTTTGCCTGATGGTTACGCAGACTTTTCTCATGCCTTGGATCCGATGCAAAACGGCAATTATCTCGTGCGTGTTGCATCCTCTGACCACGCTCGTCCAGATGGTAAGCATGTTCGAACAGTCCGTGACGTGATCATCGAAGTTGATCCGAACGGTAACGTTGTTGATGAATGGCGTCTTTGGGATATCCTCGATCCGTATCGTGACAACGTTTTGAAGGCACTTGACCAGGGCGCTGTTTGCTTGAACATTGACGCAAGCCAGGCAGGTAAGACTTTGTCGGCTGACCAACTGGCTGAAATGGATAAGTCTGACAAGTTTGGTGATATTGTGGGCTCTGGTGCAGGTCGTAACTGGGTGCATGTCAACTCTGTGGACTATGACCCGACTGACGATTCCATCATCATCTCGTCTCGCCATCAGTCTGCTTTGATCAAGATTGGCCGCGATAAGAAGGTCAAGTGGATTATGGGGGCACCAGAAGGTTGGAAGGGTGACTTTGCGAAGAAGGTGTTGACACCTGTCGATAAGAATGGCAAGCCCATTAAGTGCGAAGATTCTAAGTGTGAAGGTGATTTCGACTGGTCTTGGACGCAACATACGGGTTGGCGTGTGGACAGCAAGTCCAATAAGGACATCTTCTACTTATCCGTCTTCGATAATGGTGACGCTCGAGGTATGGAACAGCCGCCGATGCCTGATATGAAGTACTCCCGTGCTGTTGTCTATAAGATCGACCAAAAGAAGATGACGGTCGAACAGATCTGGGAATACGGTAAGGATCGTGGCCATGAATGGTATAGCCCGGTGACCTCTTTGACCGAATACTACGATGACAAGAACTCTATCTTTGTCTATTCGGCAACGGCTGGCGCTACGTATAACTTCAAGACGGGTGCCTTCGAGTCTGCGCCGAATCCGTATATCAACGAATTCAAGTGGGGCGCCAAGGAACCGTCAGTCGAAATCCAATTCGAAAGCACTTCGGGTTATCAGGCTATGCCTGTGGACTTGAAGAAGGCTTTCGGTGGTAAGTAAGCTTAACTCTCAATAGTCAGTATCACGTCCTCAGTCGCCACAAAGGTGGCTGAGGACGTTGATTGTTAAGCTCCATTAGCAGTGTGCCAGTTCAGTTTTCGATTGAAGAGATGTCAGGACCAATTTGTCATTTTCGAAAAATGCTTATTCGTAAACTGCAATTTCTTTTCGGGAAAATGGTCATGGTACACAATGACTAGTTTTAATACACTGTGGAACATAGACCTGTAGGGATTGTTTCTGAAAGGCCATATTTAATTTAGACCTTTATTTTGAGGCATTTTGCTTCAAGATAAGACGACCATTAAAAGGACATCATAATCATGCTTCGTCGTACGCTTCTAACTGCCGCCGCTACTGCTGCGTTGGTTTGTTCTGTTTCTACCTCTGCTTTTGCTTTTGAAGCAGGTACAGACTATGTCGTTCTCGATAAGCCGTTGCCCAATGCTGAAAAGACCCTCATTAAGATTTGGTCTTATGATTGCCCCTTCTGCTTCAAGTATGACGTTGGCGTTGATCCGCGTGTGATCCCGCAGGTTGAAAAAGAAGTTGGCTTGAAGTTCGTGCCGATGCACGTTGAAACGAAGGGTAAGTATGGTCGCGTTGCGTCCGAATACCTTGCTATGTGCCAACTTCGTGATGAAGCTGCTGGCCTCAAGTCAACCGATAAGGATTCTCTCTACAAGAAGGCCAAGGGCGCTTGGTATCAGGCTTATCACAAGAAGGGTCAGCGTTGGAATGAAGGTGAAGCTGCCTTCTTGAAGACCGCTGCTGATGCAACGGGTATTTCTGATGCAGACTTCCAGGCCGCTCGTAAGGATCCGAAGGTTGTTGCCTTGGCTGACAGCTGGAAGGTTTGCTACGACGTCGCCAAGATGCAAGGCATCCCGGCTTATGTTGTGAATGGCAAGTATCTCATCATGACGAAGTCCATCCGTAATTTCGATGGCATGGTGAAGCTCATCGGTGAACTCGCTGCTAAATAACTCGTTCTATAGGTAGTCCTAAGGATGTGCCAGCTTGTCTCCTAGGCACATCTAACATGTATTAGGGCATCTGTAGTTACCTTAACGCTCGCATTCTTTTGCTGTAAGCATATGATGCGGGCGTTTGTTTTTTTAAGGAGGTTGAGGTGGCCGTTTGATTAATTTAGAGGGGTATCAGTATTAATACCTAATGCTTTGCAAACCTTGTAGAAATCGTTATGCGCTTTTCGTTAATGAACGTATGGAAGTCCGCGTGGGCAAATGTAAGTGGATCCTTTAGGCTTATGTGAGGCTCTGGACCGTGGGAGCCATTTGACAATTCCGAGGAGTGAACATGAAAAAATTTCAGTTGGTAGCGATCGCTACAATGCTTGCCGGGACAACACTGTGCGCATCAGCGGCTGATGTGCAAATGTATGGCTTGGTCGCAACGGGTGTGGTTTATCAGCATATTCGCCATCAAGATACCAATACTTTGAAGTTGGCGAATGCTTTAGAGTCCTCTGACCAAAGCCGTTGGGGCATTAAGGGACGTGAAGCCCTTCAAAATGGATGGTATGCTGGTTTTCAATTAGAAGGTGGTTTTCAGCCAGACTCTGGTGAAATGACCAATGGATCGAAGATTTTTGATCGTGTAGCCCGTATTTATGTTGGTAATGAAACGATAGAAGTTTCTGGCGGCCATATGGCAGGCTTTACGATTGCTTCTGATCCATATTCTGTGTATGGTCGATTGGGTGCCAATATGACCCGTACATCGATGCAAGGTTTTGCGCCCGCGGCTTTCTCTTACCAACCTGGCTACGTTGATAATGCGATTGCTTTCCGCACCAATGCCAAGCACGGGCTTTTCTTGCAAGGCTTTTATTCAAACGGTGATGTCAAGCCAGGCGTTGACGAAGAAAAAGATTTTGATTGGTCCGATCGTCGCCATGTTGGGCAATTAGCCACAGGTTGGGTCGGGGAGAAGTTACGTTTCGGTGGGGTTTATTCCTATGAAATGCAACAGAATACGCCGAATATCACCAAGCGCGATGCCACTCATGGTATTCATTTGATTGCAAGCTACAATTTCGGTGGTCCTGCTGTCTCTGGTGTTTATTACCATGGTAAGAATGATTGGCGTTTAGGTGCAGCCAGTGATTTGGGTAAGATCATCGGTGGGGCGAATGGCGTCAATGGTCAAAAGGTCTTGGCTGACAGTAGTGAAGGCTTGACGACAAATGCTTTCTATATGTCGGCGACATATCCGATGGGCAAGCATAATCTCGGCGCTGCATTAGGCTTTGTAAAGGCCGAATGGGAAGGCGATAAAAAGAACTTGAAGCACGACGATGGTTCTGCGGTCTTGGGTGGCGTGATTTATCGTTATCACTTCTCGAAGCGTACGAATGTTTACAGTGCTATCTCTTATGCACGAGGTGATGACCTTCTTGGTGAAGCAGCTCGCTTTAATCAGTGCTTTGTCACGGTCGGTTTGGTTCAGCGCTTCTAATTTAATGAAGGCGTAAAGGTGGTTTCTAATTAAGAGAGTTCCTCGATTTTTCGCCTATTCATGCAAGCGTGTCGATCTTTTTCGAGTGAAAAGGGTCGACGCGCTTTTTTGCTAGAGGCTTTCATATCAGTCGTCGTGCAAAGGATCAAAAAGGTAGGATAGCGCTTGATCGCCGAATTTGTAGGATCATGCAGAAAGTGAAAAAGGCTTTTCACGGAATTGCACGTAAGCACGATGAAAGTCCTTGTACCCAATAAAAGAGAAAGTCAATAGACTATTCCCTAAGCTTGAGGCGATGGGTATTCCCATTATTGAATTCCTCGTATCTGACCAAAATTCAATTCATTCATTAAAGAGAGAAAAAATCACCATGAGCATGTGTAGCTTTTTTAAAGGGTTAAAGACCGCTCCTCTAGACACCTTATATGACTGGCAGAATGGTCGTTGGCCGTGGGGCATCATTGCCTTTGCCATGATCATGTTGGTGTTGTTAGCTCATTATCTTTTCCAAAACTGGATGCATATGTTGCCGTGCGAACAGTGTGTTTACATTCGCTACGGTAATTTGGTGATGGCTTTAGGTGCCATCATTGCCATGATTAATCCAAAAGCTGTTTGGACAAAGATTTGCGGTTATGTGTTGGGCTTTTATGGGTTGATCTACACGTTCATTTGCTCTTGGAAGTTGATGGCTATTCATGATGCCGTTCATTCTGACGACCTTGAAGCGATGTTCGGTATGCAGGGTTGCTCCATGGAACCGAAGTTCCATTTTGGCCTTCCGCTCGATAAATGGGCCCCTGAATGGTTCAAGCCGACGGGTGATTGTGGCTACGATGCCCCGATGCCTGCTGAAGGTGTTGAGCTCTCTTCTTTGCAACAGTTCTTTGTCGAACTCTATCAGAGTAGTGATGGCTGGTACCTTATTCCGCAGTGGAAGTTCATGGATATGGCTGAATGCTGCTTCCTCGCTTGCTGTGTTGCGACGCTCTTCCTTGTCCCAATGCTTGTAAGCTGGATTGTCAAGGGCTTCATGAAGAAGTAATCGACTCCTCAATCGCTATTTCTCCTTGATAGCGAGTCTGTCCCCGCGAAGCTGTGGTTCGCTTTTGCGGGGACATTCTTTTTTAGACTGAGTTCAGCAGATCGTACGTCTACTCCAAACCGAACGCGCCTCAAGACGTTTTTGTCCTGAGGCGCGTTTGGTTAATGGGTGTAGACAGGTATGGCACCTATTTATCTGAATTCGTTGGACCATGTACGAATTAAACTTCTCATCCAGATGTGTGCTGGATTTTGATGGTTTTCTTCAGACCAAACAAGTACAGCTGAATGTTCGGTATTGATTTGAAGGGAATCTGGTAGCGGCATCCACACGACGCCAGAAGTATTAGATGTGCACGAGGTACCAACTTTTGGAGCAACCACAATAAATTCTGATTGCTGTGCTATTTCAAGTGCAGCTAAAGGTTCGTTGGTTGTCATGACGAGACGTTCTGAGGGAAGACCTATCACACGATGATCAAATGTTTGATGGCCTGTCTTACTGACATGTATTGCGATGCGGTCATACTGATTCAGTGCTTCAATGGTAGGTGCTGCGCCTTTAAAGGTTTGATATAAAGGATGGTTTTGAGAGGTAAGGATCCCGAGTTCTATTGGAAAGATCGGCATATACCTACACATGTTTGGGACATTCACATCAGTACTGATGACAAAGTCGAGCTGTCCTGCAAGGAGCTTTTCGAAACTGTTACTGGTACGACAGGTATGGTTTAGGCGGCAATGCGGTGCTTCACGTCTCAAGGCGGATAGAAGATAGCCTAAGAGAGATGCTTCGACTAATCCACGAACAGCGATGCGAAAGGTGATTTTGGCAGAAGCAGGGTCGAAAGTTTTTGGCGAAAAAAGACGATCGATGGAAAGATCAGCTTGCCTCATATCATCTTCAAGCGACAACATGAAAGGCGTTGGTACTAATCCACGTCCACTCACGATAAATAGTTGATCGCCAAAAGCCTCTCGCATAGCGTCAAGCTTACGTGATGCGGTTGCAGCACTAATCCCAAGGTGCTCAGAAGTGAGGCCGAGATGTCGTGTTGACAGCAGATCCAACAGCAGTTGGAGTGTCATTCTATTAAACGGATCGTTTCTCTTTTTTTGCAAAACCGTTTTCCTCATTATGGTCTTGTTCCTAAGGGAGCTTGTATGAGATGCTCCTCATCAAGGGAAAGCGTTCTGTTTGACCGCCTAACGCTACCTCACTTATTTGACCTATAAAGGAGCATACCTCATGTTTAAGCGTTCTGTCACGGCCGCGGCTATCGGCCTGGCTTTATTTGCTTCAGCTGCTGTACAAGCTGAATCGTTTCCGCCGGCTCCTGCGCCTGCAGGCACGCACCTTGGTGGCGTGATTGTTAATCCGTATGGCCATACGCCTCTTGTTGCTGTCATCAATCGAGATGGTAAAGATGCCCAGGATATTCATGTGACGGTCCATGGCCGCGGTGATAAGGGCGTTGACATTTCGTACGACGTGGGTAAGAGTGCGTTTTTGACGCATGACGGCATTCCTGTTTTTGGCCTTTATCCGAATCACAAGAACAAGGTGACGGTTACCTATAAGCAGGATGGTAAGCAGATCAAGGATACCTATACGATTATCACTGGCGCGATCTCTAATTCCTATATCGATAGTCGTAATATCAGCGCTTTGCCGACGCCGCACGTGGTGAAGGTTGATCCCAAGTTTAAGGATCGCCTTTACTTCGTGAATTCGGGTACACGTCCTCAAATGGGTTCCGATATTAACTGGGTGATGGCTAAGCCGAAGAATGCAAGTAAGACAGCCGCTAACCCGTCTGGTGGTTCTGTGCCGTTCCAAACAGTTCCTTTGAACTACGTGCTTGATACTCAAGGTGAGTTCCGTTGGTGGCTTGATCCAGAAGCCGTGTTCGACGCACGTGGCATTGACCTGGCAAAACGTGGTTATGCCATGGGCTTCCGTCCGACGAAGAGTGGTACGTACACCTTCGTTCAGGGCCAGAAGTGGTACGAAATGAACTTCATGGGTAAGATCGTTGGCGAACATGATTTGCCGCGCGGCTACATTGATATGTCCCACGCATCCTGGGAAATGCCCAATGGTCATATCCTTCTTCGTGCTGCCAAAGCGAACTATCTCCGTCCTGATGGTCAAAAAGTTCATACGGTTCGCGACCATATTCTTGAAGTGGACCGTTCCGGCAACTTAGTTGATGTTTGGGACTTGAATAAGATTCTCGATAATACCCGTGATGATCTTATTAAGAATCTTGACCTGGGTGCCGTTTGCATGAATGTGGACGTGACCGCCGCAGGCCAGAAGGTGGCTAACGAACCTGAAGCCCCGTTTGGTGACTCTCCGGGTGTTGGTGCTGGTCGTAACTGGGCACACGTTAACTCTGTTTCGTATGACCCAGAGGATGACTCCATTATCATCTCTGCTCGTCACCAGGGTGTCATGAAGATTGGGCGAGATAAGCAGGTCAAGTGGATTTTGGCTCCGAGTACAGGTTGGAAGAACGGCCTTGAAAAGAAACTCCTGAAGCCTGTAGATAAGAATGGTAAGCCGATCAAGTGTTCGCCCAATGGTGAATGCGAAGGCGATTTCGACTTTACTTACACGCAGCATGCCGCTTGGCCAAGTCATTCTGGTCGTGGAAATTTGACGGTTTTCGATAATGGTCAGATTCGTCACTATGACCAGCCAGCATTGCCCGAAATGAACTACTCTCGTATCGTGGAATATAAGATCGATCCGAAGGCTATGACAGTTCAGCAAACGTGGGCTGTTGGTAAGGATAAGGGCTATGAATGGTTCGCTCCGATCACGTCCAATGTTGAATGGATGAAGGATAAGGATACGATGATGGCCTTCTGGGGTTCTGTGGGTATCTTTAACCAAAAGATTGGAACGATTGGTCGTATTTCAGAAATGGACTACAACACCAAGGAACTGAAGGTTCAGATCGACGTCAATAACGATAAGCCTGCTGCGACGCACTATCAGGCTCACGTGTTTGATCCAGCTCATAGCTTCTCGCGCTAATCGAATCCCGAAAGGGGAATGATTTGTGAATAAATAAGGGCACTTGCTTTATGGTGAGTGCCCTTTAAGTATCTGCATCCTTATACAACCATTTGAGTATTCCAACGACACACAAGATCAAGATGCCTATGACGCTCAAGAACGTGCTCGGTGACATATAACTTAAGGACAAAGCCAAGACCATAGGTGCAAAAATTCTCCCAAGACTGTTGAGGAGTAATCGAATGCTTACAGCATCTCCAACCGAAGCTTGCTCGGTGTGGTGATAAATCAAACTCATCGAAAGTGGTTGAATCATGCCGAAGCCTAGACCAATGATGAGCGTGACAACAAGTAATGAAATAAAACTTTGTGCCATGAACGCAAAAAACAACGCAACACTGCCAAGGAAAAGACTATTCAAAAACTGGTTAAAGAGCCTGTCGGATTGAACCGGATGCAAAGAGAGATATAGGCTAGCGATGGTTTGTGAGAGAGCCAAAGTTGACAGGATGCTTCCGACCTGAGTAGAAGTGAGGTTAAGATCGGTACCTGTAATTGGTATGATCAGATCGAACACAAAGAGAATGGCGTGGATGGTAGCGCCAATTAAAATAGCCAAAAAAACAGGGCGTGTTGCCCAAACTTTTTTGACATTACCGAGTAATGAAATAGATGCCGGCGAGCTACTAGATGACTCAGCAGTGAGTAGTTTTGGCCGAGGCATACAAAAGCTCGTTAAAGCTAACAGCCCAGCAACAATAGGAATGCTTTCGGCATTAAGAAAGAACAACCATCCCACCGCGACTGGCGTGACAATGTCACTGATATTACTCACGATGTTCATACGAGCGAAGGCGACCAAACGTTGTTTGCCTGTAAAGAGTGCGCCCATGCCACGGTAGCTAGCAACCGATGTAAATAGCAGACATTGTCCGACGGTAACCCAAATCAAAATCGAACAATAAATGTGTTCAAAGTCTAGGGGAAGACAATAGAGGCCGAACGTACCAATAAGGCAAAAACTTGTCGCAATTCGGTTTATGTGGCCTGGACCTAAACGGTTAAAAAGGCGCCCGACTGGTACTGTCATTAAGGTACTCGCTGTTGCACCTGCCGCTAACATAGCTGAAACCCAGGCCGATGGCGTATGAGATGCAATAGCGTGAAAGATAAGCGAGAGCTGGACGGCACGAGCAACAAC
>Reba_p2__coassemble_1306_pt1 | contig 13270 bp, 10 predicted proteins | sample Reba_p2__metabat2_high_PE_032 | metagenome-assembled genome bin Reba_p2
GAGGTAATGAGAGCCACTGCAGCCATCATGGCCAAGGCTAAAGGTGTACGCTCGAAATGTGTAGACATAACTCTAGTCTTAGGAGTGAAAAAATGCTAGTGAGTTTAGAGTATTACTAAAGGTGTCTCTGATAAATAAAAAGAACGAAAGTGTCAATAAGTGTTTCAAATAAGCGTCACTTGTCTAAAGGTATTGTGCGTTTGAAGGGCTGTATCGTCAGGAAAATAGTCAGCCTCAATCTATCTGAGTAATACGTATCATCTAAGGTTGAAAGATAAAATCAAAACTGAAATGTATTGCGATAAGCGATAACAATAAGCGATCGAAACAACCGTGTGTTGATGGGACGAGCGCGAGTCGTATTAAATAGTCATTCTCTTGTGCTCTAAAAACGCATCGAGTGGTGTAAGAAAGTTTCATTTTTCGCCAAGTCTATTCTGGTGACCTCAGATATTTCGTAAGACTAAAGCGATGCTTTAGGGTGATAATCGTCAAGGACTGGTAAACGCTTTTTGGGTTGTGAGTATTGAAAAAACAATATAAATCAATATGTTGAGCCTCTTATAACAAACAGACACAAAGGGGCGCACAATAGAAACAACTATCCTCATATGGTCTCATTACGTTATTTCGGTTGAGTTTTCTTATTGATTCTGTAACATGGTTTAATTGGGCAAAGGTATCAGTAGTTACCAAATTGGTAATTGCTATCGCGAATTTACTAGAGGTCTAGTGACGCGAAATATTTGTCTAAAGAATCAAAAAGGAGATAACGATTCGTTATGATGACCTCATTCAATAAAGCAATTGTTTTAGTAGCTTCATGCTTTTGCATGGCGAGTCCAGCGCTCGCTGAAGCCGTAGCCAAGTATCGTGTTTCAGTGGCCGATTTGGCAGTGAGTGATAGCCTCAGCGAGCAACAAAAGAAGACAGTGTTGACGTCAAGCTTAATTGCTGATATTGAAAACGCTATTCGTAATGGCCGAAAGTTTGAATTGCTCACGCGCCGTGCGGACGCGTTGGCTGAAATTCGAAAAGAACAGGCGTTTGCGAAGTCAGGTTTGGCAGCAGGCGACGCAGCAGCTGAAGGCCAACTCTCGAACGCCCAGTCCATTGTGAAGGTGACGGTTGAATCGTTCTCATTTGGCCGTTCTGCCACCAAGATTCCGAATTTAGAGGGTAAGTACAAGGTTCAAGATAGCGCTTCGATTGCTTTGAACGTGCAGATTCTTGATACCACGAAGGGGACGGTCACTGGTGCCTTCCCGGTCAAGGCATCTTCAGCGTCTGGCACGTCAATTCGTAATGGCGTGGGTGGCGCTTCTAAGAGCATTCTTGAGCAAACGATGGCGAAGGCTGCTGGTAATTTGGCTAATCAGTTGTCTGACACCATCTTCCCGATCACAGTCATTCAGGTGAAGGGGAAGCGCATTTGGGTGAATCGCGGTAACGACTCTGGTATGAAGATGGGCGAACGCTTTATCGTCTTTGAACCTGGTGAAGACTTGATTGACCCACAGACGGGCGAAAACTTGGGCTCTGCTGAAATGGAAGTGGGCGAAGCCAAGGTCACGCGCATTAATCCTAAGGTGACGGTGCTTGAGGTCACGAAGGGTGATCCTGCTCAGATCGCGCAAGGGTTCTTGTTACGTCGTCCAGTGAAGTAAGGAGTGACCATGATGAAGTTAACGCATCTCATGGTGGCCATGATGTGTGCCACGGCTGCGATGGCAAGCGTGGCCGCAGGTATTCGGACGGTGACAGTTGAAGCCCACGGTGTAGGGGCGAATCGTGACGAAGCGATGAAGGCCGCTCAAGCTGAAGCAGTAGCTCGTGTGAATGGTTTGTCGCTCGATAGCCGTGACGTCACTCGCGTCAAAGCTGAAGTCTCGAATAAGTCTGAAAGTAAGAATGGCGAATCGTCCTCCGACACCAAGGCCAATATGCGTGAGTACCAGGAGCGCCAAACGACTACGGCTACGCAAGGGTCGGTGAAGAGCTTCCAGGTCTTAAGCGAAAACTGCGAAGCAGGTAAGTGCGAAGTGCGTCTTTCAGTTGACGTTAATAAGTACGAAGCAGGTCAACAGACGCAACGCGCTCGCATTGCCGTGTTGGATTTTCGGCGTAAGGCCGGGGGGCAAGGGACGTTTGCCGATCAGCTCAATCAAGCGATGGTCAACTATCTGACGAGCACTCGTCATTTTGCTGTGCTCGATCGCACGTATGAAAAGGAACGCTTGGCTGAATTGAAAGGCCTGACGCGTGACGACGTGCTGACTGAAGAACGTGCTCGCATTGGTAATTCGTTGGGCACCGACTATATCGTCGTGGGATCTGTTGAAGAGTTTTCTCAACAGCGTCTTACGACCAAGGTTCCTTATACGAACGAAATCGTTCATCAACAAGAAGTGAACGTGGTGGTGAGTTGGCGCACCATTGAGGCGGCGACTGGTCAAGTGATGGTGTCTAACACGATTGCCAAGAAGGTGACATACAACCTTAATGATGCTGATCAGGGTGCTGTTGGTCGTGACATTGGTACGGCCATTGCTGAGGCGATTACGGATGTGATTTATCCCATCCCCGTTCTTTCTTACCAAGAACCTACCAAGTCGGTGGTGATTGGTCAGGGCGGTTCGACCCTTAAAGAAGGGAAGGAATATCGCTTGGTGAAGTATGGTCCTTTGCTCACGAACCCCTACACCGGCGAAACCTCCTCTCGCGAAGAAATTGAAGTGGGTCAGGTACGCGTGACACGCGTTACGCCTAAGAGTGCCTATGCCGAAGTTTTGAAGACGACGGTGGACCTTCGCCAGGCCGTTGCACGTGAATACATTTTGCGTCCGATGTCTGCAGCAGACGACCAGGGCGCCAAGTCTAAGCCCAAGAAAACCATGCAACCTGCTTGGTAACCCATTGAGACCAGGAGACATAAACTCATGATGAAGAAAACAATGATGGCGTTAGCCATTGCTTCACTTTTTGGCACGTCAACCGTGTTCGCTCAGACGGCTGCTCCAGCTTCTGCAGCTACGCCTGCCGCCGCTCCAGTGGCGACGCCGGCACCTGTTGCTGCACCCGCTGCGGCGCCTGCCGTAGTGACGGTTGAAACGGTGGCCCCGACTGTTGTTGAAACAGCACCAGCCCCTGCCGTGGTGGAAACGGCGCCGGCAGTTGTCACTGTCGAAGTGGTGCGTGACCTGAATACCCCTGTTCAGAAGGCTGCTCCAGTAGCTGAAGAAACCTGTAAGACGGGTCGTCAATGCATTCAGCAGGCCTACCATGCATTCATGGAAAAGAATGGCTTCCCAGAAGAAGGTCAGGATGCCAAGGGTAAGTCCTTCCATTTTGGTTCCGCGCCTGTGAATGTGCCGCGTACGCATGCTGACTATGCCAAGTACTTGTCGATGGCTTACACGCAGGCCTACATGAATGCCGTCAAGCAGTTTGCGTCGACGTTGGGCGTTCAGGTTCAAAACGAGATTGTCTCGAAGTTCTTCCTTCAGACGGGCGACAACGCGCGCGACTTCCCTGTGGATCAGAAGGGGCGCACCGACACGGAAGCCCTTTGGCTCAAGATTTCGAAGTACTCTCAGGCTCGTTTAGATAAGGGCTTGCGTGAGTTGGGTATTGATCCGACGCAGTACGATGCGGTGGCCCCTGACCAAAAGAAGAAGCTCTTTGAAGATGCTCTAGCGAACAAGACCATTGAACGCATGTCCTTAGCCTTGGGTGGGATCAATGTGGCCGGCAACTTCATTCATGAAGGTGCAAGCGATGCTCATGTCGGTGTGGTGATTGCTTATTCTCGAAATATCGAAGGCATCGCCCAGTCGTTACGTCAGGGTAAGCGTCCAGCCATCCAGGCCGTTGGTCAGCCTTTGAGTGTTCAGATCCCTAACGATCCGAAGCTTTTGTCTGACATGTACGGTCCGCACCTCATGGTGGACGAAAATGGTCCTGTCATCGTGGCTTATTCCTTCTGGGGTGTCACGAAGGGTGTGCCAGCTATGCAGGATCGCCTCCATCAGGCTGCCCAAGAACAGGCGCGAAGCGAAGCTCGCGCTCAGCTCGCTCGCTTCTTGACGCTCTCTTACTCTGCGAACAACGAACGCATTCAAGAGATGGCTCAGACTCAGATGTTGACGAAGTCGGGTAAGACGGGTGATGTAACAGAAGCTGTGACGACGGCCCTTGATGAAATCGTTAACGACCGTGCCGTGGCGCAGGCGCAGGCTCACCTCCAGGGTGTGCGCACCATCCGCGAATGGGAAATGGTGACCGAATCCGGTCAGACCGTCGTGGGATCTGTTTTGGCTTATAGCTTTGCGGGTATTGAAGCCGCGAGAGCAATCACGGAAGGCCCGCGTGCGGCCGATCCTGCTACTAACGCACCTCAGCAACCTGCCAACTTGAGTACGTCGACGCGTGAAGGCGGCATTAAGAACGCACTCGATCAGTTCTAATTGCGATAGTTTGTAAACCGAGACCGGCTTTTGGCCGGTCTCTACTTAGGTGCCATATGAAAACAAAACGACAGTTAAGACGGTCTGGATTGTCTTTGGCGGTGATCGGTGCACTGATCCTTTCGGGTTGCGCGACACATAGCGACAAACTTGGGTTTGCTGAGAGCGAAACGACGAAAACGTATGCCGAGGCCTATGAACCTGCCAGGCAGATGTTGATGCTTGGTCAGTGGGATGCAGTTCGAGCAAAGCTCAACGAAAATAGCACCAAAGAAGTCAAAGAAGAGGTGGAGGGTGAAAATGGCGAAATTCGTAAGACTGTTCGCCACGAAACACTCACCAATGACGAAGAGATGGAGCGCCTCATCAAAGAGCAAAGTGAACTTTCGCTTGTTGAACGCGGTCTTTTGACTTTGAATGTCGGTGACTTTGAGCGTGCACTCTTTTATTTCGATGCGGCAGAAGAAAAACTGGGATTGACCGAAGAGGATTCATCCATTACGGGTGCGGCATCAGACTATGGCAAGTCGGGCTTATCGATGCTTTTAGGTACGGAGGAGTTAGCCAACTATGAATTGCGTGGCTACGAAAAGGTCATGCTCCTCAATTACAAGGCGCTCTGCTATATGCTCATGGGGGATCGTAAGGCCTATAACGTGACGCGTCGCGCCATTGACCTTCAGCAAGAAGAGTGGGAAAAGTTTAAGCAACTCCTTGAAGAAAACAAGGATAAGCAGTACGACATGAAAGAAAGTGTGGGTGAGGCGCCAAGTCAATCGTCGGGTCGTCGTGCCCCTAAGACCGAAGCCGAGCACTACGACTTTCAGATTGAGCAAGCCCGCAATATGCAAAAGCAATTGCGTGAAGTGCGCAATTCTAAGGACATTCGCCCAAGCGATCGGCCAGCGCTCGACCAAAAGATTCGCGAAATCGACGGTCAGATTAAGCAACTTCAGAAGATGAAGACGGCAACTGTGGGGACATCGCCCGACAGCATGTCAATGAGTGATGTGGACGACCGTACGGCAGAAGTCAAGAAGAAGGCGGGTTTAGTGGCCTCTGCCTACGTGAATCCGTTTGCGGACTATTTAAACGCCATGATGATGGAAATCGACGGCTTTGACGATCCAACGATGCGTCAAAATGCCAAGATTGCCTACAAGAAAGTGGTAGAAAATAACCGCGATTGTACAGTTGCTAAAACTGCTGTCTCGCAAGTCGAAAAGGGGATTGGTCGCAATCAAAAGCTCGTACAGATTTTGCTCTCTGACGGCTTTTCGCCTTATCAGCTTGAAAAGACCAAGATCTTCCCGATCCCGATGGATAATCGGGTGATTAATGCGGTCGTTAACTATGCAAACGCGACACCGGTCCCTACCCAGACGCGTGGTGCAGTCATCAAAGTGGGTGGTAAGACCACAAAACTTTCGAGCCTCACGAAGATGGAATCGTTGATTCTTCGTGACGAACAAGACCGTCTGCCGATGCGTGCGACGATGTTTGGCTTAGCGATCATTCGCTCTGCCACCTCGGGGGCCTTCTTAGGTAACTTGGGTTCTGCGTTAGCGGGTAGTATTCAGCGCCCCGATACGCGTTCTTGGCTCTCGCTCCCGAATCAGGTCTTCGTGGCTCGTGTCGCGGTCCCGAAGAACCAAAAGACGTTGAAACTCCAAACGATGAATGCCAAAGATCAGCCGCTTGCGACGACGGACATTAAGCTCGCTAAAGAGGGACCGACGGTGGTTTATGCAGTTTCGTACGACAAAAACATCAAGGTCTATGCCAACGAGTTCTCGTGGGTTGACTAACTTAAATGAGGCCTCATGCGGTTGATGTGTGAGGCTAGGAGACAATGATGATGAAGAAAACCACATTGGTTGCTGCCGTGGCAGCAGCTTTGCTCGCAGGTTGTGCCACGCAAGAACCTCCAGTCGCTCAACCAGAACCTAAGCCTATTGAACTTGTTGACACATCGGTGTCCAACGTGCGTATTACCTACGCGAACGAACAGGTGGCGACGGCCATGAAGGCCATGAATGTGCGAATGATCAAAGACGGTACCTTCCCGAAGTTGGTCTTCCAACTCGTGAATTTCACGCAGTCGAAGTTCCCTGTTGAATATAAGGTGCAGTGGCTCGATCGAGATGGGGCGCCCTTACAGTCAACGGCGCCATGGCTTCAGACGACTTTAACGGGTATGGAAGCCAAGCCCCTCGTTTCGTTAGGTAAGTCGGTGGATGCTCAGAGCGCTCAGGTCACCATTCGCTTCCCGCAAAACGTTGAAATCTATGTGCCGACGCCTGATCCTGCTGAACAGCTCCGTATTGAGCGACAGGTGATTGATGACTATAACGCTCGCCTGGCTTCGGGTGAGCTAAAGCTGTAATTCAAAATAATAGGAGAGAAAATTTATGAAGAAGTCGATGGTTGCTGTGGCTATGTGTGCCACGCTCGCGATGCTCGCTGGTTGTACGACGACGCAGTATGTGGGTACGCCTGTGGCAACACCGTCAGGCCATATGCAGACGATTTCGATTGTCGATTCGAGCGAACGTATTAAGTTGAGCACCAAGGTGTCGCTCTCTGACATCATTGCGTTTGCCGAAAACCTCACCAACAAGATGCTTCAGTCGAAGGTGATTGCTAAGGCCAAGAAAAAGCCACGTATCGTGCTTGGTTCTTTGAAGCAAAACACCCACGACGAAAACCTTCGTGTGCAGGATATTCATGATCGCATCCAGGAAGTCCTTTTCAACTCTGGAGCTGTGCGCGTGATGGACCGTACTGCCACGAACTTTGACTACATCATTCAAGGTGAAATCACAGATATCGTGACCCGCGCCCCTGATGGTCAGAAGCTCGTGGACTATACGATGAAGATCAAGCTCTTTAATCTAGAAGGTGAACTCGTAGGCCAGTGGTCTGACGACTTGTCACTCTTTAAGAGCCGTTAAGCGCACTTTTATGCAAGGTATTCATTAGATCGAATGCCTTGCGTACATTCCAAGGCCATGATGGTTGGCAGCATCCGCTTTGTCAACCTCATGGCTTTTTGCGTTTTGCTTAAAAATCTCGCAAGCGACGCAAATGCGGTTCTGTACACTGAAATCGCATTGGAGTGCAGACAAAGTGCTGCGAACATGAAGTTAACTGGTGCGAGTTGATGTTAACAGGTGCTTGATTGATGTTAATGGTGATGTTAAATGATCTTGAGTGATGTTGTTTGATGTTAAACTTGATGTTAAATTGATGTTAACTTGATGGTTAACATGATGTTAAGTCACATAATCCAACGTCATTAAACAAAGTCATGGCTTCACTTCCAACGAGAGAAACGTTAACAATCGAATTTAAAAGTGATCCTCCATCAGGTCTTTCAGACAAAACGGTTGTAGAGTCCGTTGTTGGTATGACCAATGCTCAGGGAGGCACCCTTTATATTGGTATTGATGATAACGGCAAAGTAACGGGTGTGCGTTCGCCAAAATGGTCGGATCCAGAAAAGACTGCGGCTTATCTGACTGGACAGACGGTGCCACCTGTAGTGGTACGCGCAGAGACGCTTTATGCTGAAAACGAACTACCCGTGACCGCGGTGTATGTGCCCGCAGGCCGTGGTTTGACTGCGACGAAGGACGGTCGAGTCATCCAACGCCGCATGAAGATAGACAAAACACCAGAGAACGTGCCGGTATATCCGCAAGAATACGCGACAGTCCTGTCTGACCAAGGACTCTGGGATTTCACAGATCGCGTGCTGCCTGAAGCAACGCTTGATGATCTTGATCCTGTTGAGCGGGCTCGCCTACGTCGCTTGATGGAGAATTTCAGAGCCGAAGCTACGCAGATTGATCTCGAAAATGATGATTTGGATAAGGCGCTAGGACTTATCAAACAAACCTCGCAAGGGTATCAGCCGACGGTGGCTGGTTTGTTGCTGATTGGTAAAGCACATCGACTACAAGTACTACTACCTACGAGCGGTGCCGTTTTCCAAGTGATGAGTGGTACAGAGGTCATTGTGAATGATGACCTTAAGCTTCCGTTGCTCGGAACCTTCGAAGAACTGCTTTTGAGATTTCGAGCTCGAAACGGTGAACAGGAGTTTACCGAAGGTTTAGTGCGTGTACCTGTGCCAGATTTGTCAGAGCGCGCGTTTCGTGAGGCACTCGTGAATGCGTTTGTGCATAGAGACTATGCAGTTGCTGGTTGTGTCAATGTGTGCATGAGTGAAGAAGGCTTTTCCGTGACGAGTCCGGGTGGCTTTGTGCGCGGTGTCACATTGGACAATTTGCTCGTCGTAGAACCTAGAGGTCGAAATCCGTTGTTGGCAAGCATCTTCAAGCGTATCGGTCTAGCCGAGAAAACAGGACGTGGCATAGATCGCATTTTTGAGGGCGCTGCGCTTTACGGCAGACCGTGGCCTGACTATTCTGAGTCAACTGAAGCCGCTGTGCGGGTACGAATACTGCGTGCCGAAGCGGATATGACTTTTTTCAAGCGCGTTTTGAACTACAAAAAGCGCTTTTCGCGCAGTCCTTCGACAGTAGCGTTGCTCATTATGTCGGTGCTTGAAGATTCGCCAGGTGCAAACGAAGCTGAACTTTGTCGTCGAACAGGCTTTTCTGAAATGCGTATTGCCGGTCAGATTCGTGCGCTTTTGCTTGAAGACGTTATTGAAAAGTCGGGTGAAGGCTATCAGCTTCGAAATGCAGCGGGCGCGACACCTAGCCCTTTGTCTCATCCTGATAAACCATTGACGTCCTCAGGTGACCGAATTGGTGATCTCTTGCGGTTGGTGAGGGAGAAGGGCACTGTGCGTCGTGAAGACGTGGTTGAGGCGCTCTCGCTCACGACGCAGCAGGCTTATCGCCTTCTGAAGAAGTTAACGGACGCTGGTCTCTTGGTTCGGTCTGGCGAAAGACGAACGACTGTCTATGCGTTGCCAACCAGGATTGAAAAATGAGGTAAGAGCCAATTTCTCATTAGGGTTTGCGCGGAGCTGCGTTCCTTGTGGTCGCAGATTTCTGAGCTTACCCGCTATCTGTGCCCAGGCAGTCCTTCTAGTAATACAGAAGGAAGCACCGTCCAATGATTTGGGCGGGAAGGATTCACAATCTCGCAAGCAACGCAAATGCGGATGTGTGCATTTCAACGGCATATGGATGCACGCAAGATCGAACCGCTGTTGGATTGCCGAGATGGTTATAATTTTCGAAAGTTTCCGCCTATTGGCTCAGCGCGTTCACCTTCTCTTTTGGCATCTTTACTTTTATTCGTGGAAGGAATTCATGGCTAATATCAACGCAATTCTTGTCGACCAGCAGTTGACACGTTTTCTAGAAAAATATGGTGATCGTCTAACAGGTGATGACCGAAAGAAGCGTTCCACGGCTTTTTTGTTGACCTGCATGAAGAGAGTGCTGGATATTTCTGATGAAGAATCCTTTGACCTCTTAACAGATGGCCCTCACGATGCTGGGATTGACGGTATCCATATTGGCGATGTGGTAGATAATGAGTTCGTTGTTACAGTGTTTCAAGCCAAATATAAGCATGACTTAGAAACGAACGCAAATTTTCCTGCTACGGCCGTTACATTGGTTTGTGCAGCCATACGAACCCTTTTTGATCCTCACAAGATCGTTGAAATGAATCCAGCCCTTGCTGCTAAGGTTGCGGATATTAGATCGTTGATTGCGGATGCTTTCATTCCACGCATCAAGGTCGTGCTTTGCAACAACGGTGATCCGTGGGATAGTACGGCACAAAAGGAAATTGATGATGTTCGTCGAGAATTCAACGCACAAGTCGAATTTCACCATTTCAATCACGTAAGCATTGTTCAGATTCTCAGCAAGGCTCAAACGATCGATACATCTTTAAATTTGCAAGGCAAAATCATCGCTGAAGATCAGAATTTCTTGCGTGTTCTCATTGGACGCATCCATGTTCGCGAACTGGTCGAACTCTATCGCCAGTATGGTGATTTACTTTTGCAACGCAACATTCGTCGCTATCTTGGTCTCAACGATAATCGTGTGAATCAAGCGATGAGTCAGACGCTTACCTCCGAACATGCTGAGAACTTCTATTGCTACAACAATGGCTTAACGGTCGTCTGCGACAAGTTCACGTATAACGCCCTTCAACAAACTGATCACACGGTTCGTTTAAAGAATTTTCAAATCGTCAACGGTGGTCAAACTTGTAGAACCATCTATGAAACGCTTAAAGACAAAGCTGATGATGATATTCCGAATGCCTTTGTCATGATTCGCGTCTACGAAATTGAAGAAAATCGCGAGGAGTTTGTGCGTGCGATCACCTATGCTACGAATAGTCAAAATCCGGTGGATCTACGCGATCTGCATTCAAATGACGCTGTTCAAAAACAACTCGAGATTGGTTTGAGCGAGCTTGGCTACGTCTACAAGCGAAAACGTGATGAGTTTGGCGGCGATCCAAAGACCATTACAAGCACATCGGTTGCAGAAGCTGTGCTTGCTATTTGGCGTGAGCAGCCTCATCAGGCGAAGTTCTTTAAGCGTGAGCATTTCGGAAAACTCTACGACGCCATTTTTGAGAATCTCAACGCAGCACAAGCTTTGCTTGCCGTGATGATCTTTCGTGATGTCGAGAGCCGACGCAAAAAGCACCTGCCAGAGGCACCGATTTTTGCGCCTTATGCCTCCCATTACGCGGCGATGATTATCGGTCGACATCTCTTGAAGGCAGGACATCTATCAAGTGCTACCAAGCTCGATCATCGAACCATTGACGCTTTGCTCGCGCTTTTCGAAGCGCAAAAGGACCATCTTTATCAACAAGCAGTCAAAGATATCCAAGTGGCACTTTTGGCTTGTTATGGTGATCGTGACATTTCACTGCAGCAACTCTCGGCCACTTTCCGACGAGGTGATTTGCTCTCGATGTTAGCCATCTAAATGCATTAGGTTACAACGCGCATTGGACTTCTGAAAAAAGCTGACGCGGCTCTCGCTAGAGTACTGTGCGGCCTGAAGGCGTGGTTGAGGCGCTCTCGCTCACGACGCAGCAGGCATATCGTCTCCTCAAGAAGTTAACGGACGCTGGTCTTTTAGTTCGGTCTGGCGCAAGACGAACGACAGTCTATGCGTTGCCAACCAGGATTGTAAAATGAGGTCAGAGCCAATTTGTAGCAAGGAATAGAAAAGGACGCTTGCAATGTGCGATTATTTTGATTTGCCTCTAGGCATTCAGTCTTTCGAAACCTTAAGAGACAACAAGCAGATTTATGTTGACAAAACGGACATGCTCTATGAGCTTGTCCGTGGCCCAAACAAGGTTTTCTTGGCTAGACCAAGGCGCTTTGGCAAGTCTTTATTGCTTTCGACCATTGCTTCTCTTTTTGCCGATGGCGTTAGACATTTCGAAGGTCTTGCGATCGAAAAGCTTTGGAAGGATAAAAAATATCGCGTTCTTCAGTTGGATTTTTCGAACATTACCAATTTCGATGATGTGGCACAGTTTGAGAGTGCTTTTCGGTGCATGTTGTCTGCTCGGTTTGAGCCATTAGGATTTAAGGCTTCAGGCATAGATAACCGTTTTATGGCAGAGTTGTCGCTTTGGTTATCCAATCAACCAAGCAATGCTTTGGTATTGCTGATTGATGAGTATGATGCACCTTTGACTCAAGTTTTACATAATCAAGCGCTTTTTGATGGTGTCCAAAAAGTTTTGAGAGAGTTCTTCAATATCCTAAAAACGAACGATGGGTGCTTTAGGTTGCTCTTTTTAACGGGTATTACCCGTTTTAGCCATACGAGTATTTTTTCTGGTTTCAATAATCTCAACGATATTTCTTTGGATCCAGACTTTGGCGGTTTGCTTGGGTACACTGAGACTGAGCTTGAGTTGTACTACAGCGAATTCATCGATTCAGCCGCTCAAAAGCTTCAGCTTTCTCGAAAGGCCTTATTAGCCAAACTTCGCGAGTATTACGATGGTTTTTCATTTGATTCTGACGGAAGTACACATGTGTACTGCCCGTGGTCGATTTTAAAGTTTTTTGCCGCAAGCCAAAAAAAGTTTTTCAGTAAGGACGCCAGGTTCGAGAACTATTGGTTTAACTCGGGAGGTCAACCAGCCGTCCTGATGAATTATCTCGCGCAAAGAAAATTTGAAAAGCCTCTGAATTTCTTTGAGACCATTTGCATGGATCCAACGAAGTTGTTGTCCAGTGCGCCTTACCACGAGATGGACATTAATCTGCTTTTACTCCAAACAGGCTATTTGACCATACGTTCTGTGGATGAAGTTGGCGGCCTTTATTTGGGTTACCCTAATCGTGAGGTGGCGTCATCGATGGCTTTGCTCTACGCAAAGGTCATGGTGAATGATTCTGAGTTCACGCCTCAGCCAGTGTTAATCCATTTGGTGCGTGGTGAAACAGAGCCAGCCGTTTCGTTTTTCAATCGTGTCTTTAATGCGTTGGATTACGAACGTTATCCGATCAAAGATGAAGCATCCTTTAAGGGTGCTTTGCAAATTCTCTTTATTGGACTCTCGCTCAATCCGCAAGTTGAGGTGCATACTGCCAAAGGAAGAAGTGATTTGGAGGTGAGCGTTGGTGCTTATCACTGGGTGTTTGAATTAAAGTTCGCGAAATCGCAAGGAAGTGCGTCTCAACTTTGTGACCAAGCGGTTGCTCAGATCCGCGAAAAAGATTACGGCAATACGCCTCACGGCAAAGAATTAAAACGTGTTGCCCTTGTGTTTGACGAAGATCAGCGTCAAATTATCGAATGGAATGAGATTTAATC
>Reba_p2__coassemble_1698_pt1 | contig 10402 bp, 7 predicted proteins | sample Reba_p2__metabat2_high_PE_032 | metagenome-assembled genome bin Reba_p2
CCTATCTTGCTTGCGTAAAATGCAACCCTTCTCTACAATCTTTTTATCATTTAACGCATTCTCAAACGACGACACTAGGCTATGACTCACATCACTTCTGACATTCTTTATTTAGGACCATGCCCAGAGACTCCGTCCCCGCTGACGCTCCCCTATGTAGATGCCTTTGTGTCATGCGGCTTTCCGTCACCCGCGAGTGACTATGAAGCAGAAGACTTTGATTTGAATGGCTATTTCGTACGCAATCGCTCGTCCACTTTTGTCGTCAAGATGGAAGGTGAAGCCTTGATTGATGCGGGCATTACACCTAACGACATTTTGATTGTTGACCGCTCGCTTGACGCGAAACCCGGTGACCTCGTTTTGGTCTTTTATGAGGGTGAATATCTTGTGCGTCGTTATCGTTTAGAAGGTCACCAACCCTCTCTACACCCCGATAACGCCAATAGTCTTTTTGCCGTCATCACCCCCACAATCGATGAACAATTTTCAATTGAAGGGGTGGTCACAGGACTCGGTCGCCGTTATTGGTAATGCGCTTGCCCGATCACGAGGGATCACCCATCTGGGCATGGCGCGAGACTTCTCAACGGTTGTGAATATTAAGCTCTCGCGCCCTCAGTCCTTCTTGATCGGTCTGTCTTTTGGCGCTAAACCATACAAAAAGTACGCGGGTTGTGTGCCATCATCTTCAGGCGGCAATTCTTTAACCACACAATCCGCGATGCGCGTTAAACCACGGCGCTCATAAAAGCGCCAGCTGCACCACGTATCTGTTTTAAGTAATGTCCATTCGTTCGAAGCACGCGCCGCTTTGATCGTTTCAAAAGCCTTCCACAGGCGGCTTCCTAGTCCCTGTCCTTGTACGTCAGGGTTCACGACAAAGAGCTGAACCCAAGCAGCGTCTTGAGACCTAATCCCCTGATCCAACAATGCCCTTTCAATCCAATTGCCACCATAAAACCAATCGTCTTTAAAGCCCTGACGCTCGTCAGGGGTGGTGACAACTTCCCATGCAGCTTCTACGTCGTCACCGATGGTCTTCCATGTCGGATTCATGCTCATAGGTGGCACCCCTGGCACCGTCGCAAACAAGTAGCCAGCGACTTTGCCATCAAACTCCACCACAAACGTGTCTGTTGAGGGTTGCAGATGGTGCTGAAGGTACCAAGCTGCCGTGGCATCTTCTGCTTGTGGGTGCGCAAACCCTGAAAAATCCCAGACGCGTTTAAGGAGCGTCAAGCATTGCGGTAAGTCGGAAGAACGAAGTGGACGTATTTGCATAGTAAGAAAAGTCTTTACCTATAAAGGATGACTATTTTAGAAGACATCGAGGCGTTTTTTGGCAGTGCTTTTGATTGACATCTTGCTAGTGTCATTACGTGTTAATCCTCAAAAGAATGTCGTATCACCATCACACTTCTCACTGAACGTAAAAAGTGATTATTTCTGTGTGATATTTCAAGCCCGAATTTTCACATAGCATGATAACTATCTGATTCTTATTTGATTTCAGCAAGGACCGCCCTGTTTTTGGCCTCGTTTTATGCAACACGTCACAGAAGAAACGCATTATCGCTGTCGTTTCTCGTCATCTATAGACTCCAAATACTCCTTCTTTTACCTAGTGAATCTGTAACTAAGATAAATATTGTAATACTTTGTATATCATCTGACGCCCAGATGTTTCCGTCCGTAATATGCAAATTTGTCGATTCGTCATACTTTCTACTTAAGTAGAAAGACGCAATACCTTTTGAGAATCGAAAAAGCGGAAGAGCTGTTATTGCTAGCGGTTCTTCTTGAGATTAATTTCTTTAAAGACCTAAGAGAAGAATCATGATTAGCAAGAAGAAGTTGACGGCCATTGTTGTGGCTGGTTTGTTTGTGACGCCGGTGATGGCTCATCATTTTGAAAGCGACGGTGATATCGGTGACGGCAGTGGTCAGTTGACGGCGAACGACGCCGTTCTCAAAGAAGCCATGAGTAAGAAAGACTACAAAGGTATTATCAATGTAACGATCTTTGGTAAACGAGACGATGCAAGAAACGGCGTCATTGACTTCACCTTGACTGACTCCACGGGCTATAAACTCACTGCCCTCAATTTCGATGGTTCCTCAGGGCTAGACACCACGCACCACAAAACCAATCTCACGCTTCAAAATACTAAACTTGAACTGGCTGAAGGCGTGTTTTTCTCTAATGCTTCGAAATTTACGAAGAATGATGGCAAAGTAGACACATCCAAACTACCCAAACCAGAGGATGTTTCTGCTAACAATACCTTTAAACTCGAAGGTAGTACCCTCACTGGTAATATCTCCCATTACTATACTTCGTTTGGAGAAGGCACTCATTACTACGTTAATAGCTTGAGTACACAGACAGCAGTTGAACTCTCTAAGTCCAACTGGACGGGTGACCTTAGAGACTATATCAACGAAGTCACTACTAACAATTCGACACCCGTTACTGCAGATACCATCGCCAGTAAGTTCAATGTCTCCCTCAAGAACGGCTCTTCCTGGACGGGCGGCGTTGATGTTGCCAAGAAGTCCACGGTTGAAGTAACCCTCGACGGCACCTCTTCTTGGACGGTCAACAAGGACGCCACGGTGAATCAGCTCCGCCTCGCCGAAGGTGGTCGCATGACCGCTTCGAATGCCGCAGTTACCATCGCTAACTTCGCCGGCAAGGGCGACATCGTCTTGAACAAGGACGGTAAGGTCACTGTTAACGCCGCTTCTGACAAGGTCAACGCCACCTTCACGACGCTTGATGGTTCTCAGCTCACGACGGGCGACAAGGTCGACGCCAACGTCCTCGTTGCTGGTGCCTTGATTGACGAAAAGGGCATGGATGCCGTCATCGCCGAATACAACAAGAACAACAACTACACGGGTAACGGTACGGTCACCTTCTCTGGCGGTTTGATCAATGACACCGTTACGGGTAAGAACGATGCCAAGGGTAACTTCGTTATTCAGAACGTTCAGAAAAATGCCCAGTTGGTGTCCATCGGCGAAAGCACCGCCATCACGATGATGCAGTGGCGCGCTGACGCTGACGACATGTACCAGCGTATGGGCGACCTTCGCAACAACAATGGTTCTGTCGGCGTTTGGGCTCGTACGTTCGGTGGTAAGGCTGAAGCCGGCCACGTTGACAACAAGTACTACGGCGTTCAGGCTGGTGTCGACACCCAGGTTGCTACGACTGGTCCGAAGCAGTTCGTTGGTGGTGCTGTGTCCTACACGACGGGTGATGCCACCTTCGCGAACGGCACGGGTGACAACTACATGGGCACGTTCACGGGCTACAGCACCTGGCTCTTCGACAACGGTTCTTATGTTGACGTCGCTGCCAAGGTGGGCAAGCTCAACAACGAATTCGACCTCGCTGTTGAAGGCAAGAAGCTCGCTGGCAAGTACAGCACCCAGGCAGTCGCTTTGACGGTTGAATCGGGTCATCGCTTCCCCGTCACCAACCTCACCTATGTCGAACCGCAGGTGGCCTTCACGGCTTCTCACATCTTCGGTGAAGACTACGGTGCTACGAACGGCGTGACGATCGAACAGGATTCGATCAACTCCTACGTCGCTCGCGTTGGTGTTCAGGCTGGTTTGAACTGCCCTGACAACATGGGTAGCGTGTTCGTTCGTGCGTCTTACCTCTATGACTTTGACGGCGAAACGTCCACGGTTGCTCGCAACGCCAAAGAAACTAACCGCTTCGATCAGGACTTCGGTGGCGGCTGGTACGAATTGGGCCTCGGCATGAACGTCAACTTCACGAAGAATCTGTACGGCTACGCCGACTTTGAATACGTGACTGGCGGCGAAATCAAGACCCCGTACCGTTGGAATGCTGGTGTTCGCTACGCCTTCTAATCAAGCATTTTAAATTCACTTGTTGATTTAAAATAGCTTAAAGGCCACTACCCTCTTCTGAGCGTAGTGGCCTCTTTTTTTCTGTCAATGGGTAGTCAATGCACGACCAAAACGTCATCCCAATTGGTCGTATAGCATGGCGTCAAGAAGTCACGCTTCATCTCCCACTTGGTAGAAAGTGCCGAACTTGCGGTTTTAATAATCCCTTTGCCATATAAGTCGGTCAAGGTATCCATCACACTCATGAGTTCTCGACGCTTAGCGCGTTGAATGTCTACCGCTGGATCATCAAACAAAGATTGCGATAAGGTCGGCGCTCCTTCGTCCACTAATTGAGAGAGAATCACACCGGCACGACGATACTTGATCCCAGGGCGCCAAGCCTCTTCAACCAACGTACAGGCAGCATGCGTTAGGCCTAACGTGTCGGACGTAGGTCGATCAAACTCGATCGTAGGCGACGCAAAGTATTGCGGATCGTCCGTTCTAAAGGGATCAGACTGAAATTGCACCGTGAGACGCGTCGCTTCCGTGCCTTCAGCTCTCAAGATGCGCGCAGCTGAAGCCATATGTACCGAGACCGCAGCAAGCACACTATTTTTGTCGGTAATCAACTCACCGAAACTACGTGAGCGTACGATCTGCTGCCGTTTAGGTGGCGTTTCTACAAGCGGAAAACAGACTTCACCTTGCAGTTCTAGCCAAGTGCGCTCTAACACTACCCCACCCAACTTACGCACAGTGGTTCGAGGAAGCCTCACAAAATCTAAGACATGCTTGACGCCTAAAGCTTGGAGTTTAAGGGTTAGGGCCCCACCAATCCCCCACACTTCATCGATGGGTGTCATGGACCAGGCTTTGGTTTGTCTAGCTGGCGTTAAATCGTCCCAATTAAGTACAGACTTAAAGGCGGGATAAATCTTTGCGTAGTGGTCACAAAGCTTAGCCAGGGTTTTGGTGGGCGCAATACCTACACATGTCGGAATCCCTGTCCACTTTAAAACACGATCATGGACTTGAAACCCTAAGGAGGTAAGGTCAATCGGCATCCCGGTAACATCCGCAAACTGCTCATCAATCGAATAGATCTCTTGACGTGGCACGAGAGTACGGATGGTGGCCATCATGCGGTTAGACATGGATTGATAGAGTTCATAATTACTCGAGCGCACCACAATATGATGCTTTTCAACCAAGTCTTTAATCTGAAAAAGGGGCACACCGCGCTTAATGCCTAAAGCCTTCGCTTCAGCGGTGCGCGTCACCACACAGCCATCATTATTCGAAAGCACAATCACGGGCTTACCTCGAAGCATCGGTTCAAAGACACGATGAACCGACGCATAAAACGTATTGCCGTCAATATGAAGAAAGCGCATGATGGTGAACCTTGATGTTTGCGTATACTGATATAAAAGTCATTTTAACCTGACAACATTTATTATTGCAAACATGAATAGAGACTCAGCTTTATGATAGGCTTTGTCGGCACACTTTCTAATGACGCTCTTATGCCAGTCCATCAAGCCCTTTTCGATTCGATCCTTTCGGGTGACGCACAATCTCGCGTACTCATTCCTGATGCCAAACTTCAGACGGCCCAAACGACACTCCTCACAACAGCCATTGCGTTTGCCAATACTGCGGGCGGCAAAGTGCTGATTGGCGTAGATGACAAAACCGGCGAAATCCTTGGACTCAACGCAGATCACTTACCTCACGTCATCAACACGATCCGCAAAGCGATCCTTGACGCATGCACACCACAGATACCACACAGTCTGCACGTCGTACCGGTGGGCGACAAAACGATCGTTGTCCTTGAGATTTATCCAGGTAACGAGACGCCCTATTACTTAAAATCACTCCCCCCTGAAACAGGCACTTTTGTTCGCGTCAACAGCACCACAAGACAAGCGGACGAGTATTGGGTGAAAGAGCTTCAATTTGTAGGTGTTCGTCGCTCTTTCGACCAACAATTGGTACGAGGCACAAGTTATCTCTCTGCCACCGAGATTGAAGCATTCTGTGAAATGCTTCATCAAGAAGCACTCAAGAATGCCAAAGGCCAAGACATTCGACCGATCAAGCTCCAAACACTCATCAGTTGGGGTGTCGTGAGTCAAAACGGAGACAAGATTTTCCCGACACATGCTTTCTATTTGTTGCGAGGCGACCACCCGATATTCAAAACAGCTTCGATCCTGTGCGCTCGTTTTCCAAGCAACGATCGTTCAACCTTTCTTGACCGCAAAGCGTTTAACGGATCACTTTTTGAACAATTCCATCACGCTTTTGATTGGATACAAGGCATCTTGCAAATGCGCTCAGCCATCATTGGCAAAAGTCGAACAGACTTTTTTGAATTGCCGCTTGAAGCCATTCGAGAGGTTCTTACCAATGCCCTCTGCCACCGCAGTTATCTGTACGATGGCGCATCCATTAAGGTCTCTGTTTTTCCAGATCGACTGGAATTTTCGTCACCTGGCCCACTGCCAACGAGTATAAGTCTCAACAAATTGATGTTAGGTTATACCTTCTTTAGAAATCCTGCCATCGCAGCAGCCTTTAAGTACGTCGGACTTATTGGAGAATGGCCGTCAGGCCTTCCGCGTGCCAGACGCTTGATGGCCATTTGGGGACTTCCTGATCCAGAAGCGGAAGATCTCGGTGCGGCAATTGTCATTCGACTTCGTCGACCTGACGACGCGTGGCCTAATCCTGTCACACAAAAAGCCATCCTCGACTTCCAACGTCACGGCACAGAAGCGTTACCGCAAGCTCCGCTACGACCAATGAGAACGCAATCCTTGGACGCTTTGGTCTTACAACACCTGCGTGAAGATCCTACGCTATCCATCAACGCGCTTGCAGACACCTTGCATACCTCAACGGGTACCATCCGCGGCGTGATGACAAAACTCAAACGAGAAGGCAAGCTCGTACGCATAGGCCAAAGACAAACTGGCCTTTGGCAAGTCATCGATCCCGAGTAATATTCGCCATCAGAGAGCGCTGTCGCAATCAAACCCTACCAGGTCGACAGCGCTCACATCAAAAAAAGATGCCATGACGTTCGGTGCTGTTCGCTCATGCAAATCTCATGTTCGCTTATGTTCATTCATGTTCCCTTATGTAAATTCATGCTATATGTAAATTTTTTCATGCAACTAACATAAGCCGTACGTTGAACATAAAGACCAACCAAACACACCCGAAACGCTTTTAATCAAAGCGTTCTCTTCCTTTAGACTCACTCACCTTATTACCCTCTTTCATTTATCCATCACAAATCTAAGTATTTCACCCTATTCGCATTAGCGTAAATCAAAGCATTGGTTCGACGTCATGAAGATTTTTTAAGCTTCTGCTAAGGTATTTCATATCATTTTTTTGTGCACGCCTCTGGTGCTGCACATTTTAAGTATTGGAGTTCGATGATGTTAAAACGCAAAATCGAGGTACACGACCTCGCAAGGCAAGCCCTGATGAACATAAATGCCCGTATTGCGTCCACTTCTTCTTCCTCCTCAACAACATCCTCATCAACATCCACACGTTCACTCTAACGTGTGCGATTCTCGGCATCGCTAGACCACCCCGGTTTCATTAGCGAGCCCACTCAAACTTTCCTTTTCTTTTTTGACATTTTTGTCGGTTGATATCGCGTTTTAAGGCGCATTGGTTGGCTGAATTACGCCCTCATTGCACTCAAAATCCGTCGAAAAAACGCCAAATCACGCTAGACGTGCGTCTTAAGACGACCAAACTCGCCTTCAACCACACGAACCCTCGTGGAGACACCAACATGGACCTCATCAAAAACTGGAAGTTGCATCTTCTAGCGCTCGTGATCATGATCATTGCCGAGTCGATCGGCATGCTTCGCTTTGGACTCGTTGTCCTTTTGCCTTTGCTTTATGCCTTGGTATTAGGCGGCCTGATTTCTTATCCGAAATTCAAGATCCTCAAGATGCCTGAAATGGATCGTGCGGCAAAATTTATGCCGATTGCCATGTTGGTCTTGCTCGCCAAAATTGGTTTAGGGATCGGTCCCAATCTTGAGATGCTCCTCAATTCGGGCTGGGCACTCATCATGCAAGAATTTGGTCACTTCTTTGGCACGTTGATTTTTGGTTTGCCTGTTGCCCTGTTGCTTGGCATGAAGCGTGAGGCCATTGGTGCCTGCTACTCGATCGACCGTGAACCGAATGTCGCCATCATCGGTGAAAAGTACGGTTTAGATAGCCCAGAAGGCCGCGGTGTCATGGGCATGTACATTTGCGGCACGGTCTTTGGTGCTCTTTGGATCTCGATTCTTGCTGGTATCGTTGCGGGTCTTGATATCTTCCATCCGCATTCGTTAGCGATGGGTGCAGGCATTGGCTCCGCTTCGATGATGGCAGCCGGGACGGGTTCGATCATTGCCGCCTATCCTGAAGCGGCTGAAACGGTGGGTGCCTATGCGGCCGCTGCCAACTTGATGACCTCGGTGCTTGGTATTTACTTTGCGCTCTTTATTTCGTTGCCAGTCACGGTCAAGATCTACGAACTCGTGACGGGTGATAAGCGTACGGCTTAAATCGAACGCGAACAAACATAGTAAACAAAGACACATTGCACTTAAGGATATCCATCATGACCGCCATCTTCAGCCATCTTGAAAAACTCAAGGACTATATCTTCATTCTTCTTGTCACGGGACTCTACACCTTAGTCGCCAATACCTTTGGTTATAACGGTGATATCGCACAGGGTGCTGTTGGCATTCTCATCATTGTCGCGATCGCGTTTTTTGGTGTCGTCATTCAGATGTTGCCTGGCTTCAATAAGCTTCCCGTGGTCTTTTGGGTTTCGATCACAGCCGTGATCGTCTCGATTCCGAGTTTCCCGGGTGGCATCTGGATTGTTGAACAGACGCAACACATCAACTTCCTCGCAACCACCACGCCCATTTTGGCCTATGCTGGGCTTTGCTTAGGCAAGGACATTGAAGCTTTCAAGCGCCTCTCTTGGCGTATCGTCCCTGTCGCCATGGCCGTTGCTTCGGGGAGCTTCCTTTGCGCCACGGCACTCGCCGAATTGATGCTTCACTTGGAAGGCATTTTCTAAAGCGCACAACCAACATCATGCGCCTCACGACACACCGTGAGGCGTACACTACGATAACAGTATTAACAGAGGAGCGGATCGCTTCAGCAGATCGTCAAACCTGCGACTATAGCGACCCAACAGACATCCATGAATCAAGCAACCATCAAGCAAAAAGTTTGCGACGCCATCGTGGCACATCGTGCTGAGATTGAAGCCATTGCCGAGGCTATTCTCGCTGAACCTGAACTCGGCTTTAAAGAAGTCAAAACCTCCCAAAAAGTCCAAACTGCCCTTGCCAAACTCGGCATTGAATTTACGACGGATCACGGCCTCACCGGTGTCAAGGCGCGCTTAAAAGGACGTACGTCGAAACGCACAATCGCGATGCTTGCAGAACTTGACGCAATCGTGTGCCGTAACCACAAAAATGCCGATCCTGTGACGGGCGCCGCCCACTGCTGTGGTCACAATATTCAGATTGCCAACATGATTGCAGTCGCTTGTGGGTTACGAGACGTCATGCAAGAACTCGACGGTGACGTAGTGCTTTTTGCGGTACCAGCCGAAGAATATGTCGAAATTGATTGGCGTGGTGCCCAGCGTCAAGCCAAACGCCTTAAGTACTTGGGTGGCAAACAGCAACTCATCGCAGAGGGCGCTTTTGACGATATCGATATGGCCATGCAAATGCACGTTGCCACGGGCACGGATTTTAATCTTGGTGCATCGAGCAACGGTTTTATCGGCAAACTGATTGAATACCATGGTCGTCCCGCGCACGCTGCATTTGCCCCAGAAGAAGGCATTAATGCGCTTAACGCCGCCATGATGGGTGTCATGGGCGTGAATGCCATTCGTGAAACCTTTAGAGACCAAGACCATGTGCGCTTTCACCCGATCATTAATGCAGGCGGTGACCTCGTTAACGTGATTCCAGACTACGTCAAGATGGAAAGCTATGTGCGTGCATCTAATATTGACGCGATGGCGCGCTACAACAAGGCAGTCGATCGTGCGCTCAAAGCGGGCGGTGATGCGATCGGCGCAACGTGCACCATTCAAAATTTGCCTGGCTACCTGCCGCTAAGACCAGACGAGGCCTTCCGAGACGTGTTGCGTGACAATGCGGTCGGTCTTTTTGGCGAAAACAATGTGACCTTAGGCGAACATAGTGCCGGGTCAACCGACATGGGTGACGTGTCGCACTTAATGCCGGTGGTGCATCCTTGGGTGGGTTGTGTGGATGGTGTGCTTCATGGCGCAGACTACCAGCTACGCGATCGTGAGGTGGCTTACATCAAGACGCCACAAGTCCTTGCAATGACGATCGTTGATTTGTTGGTTGATGGTGCCGCTAAGGCTGATGCCATTTGCAAGGCCTTTAAGCCACAACTCAATCGTGAGTCTTATGTGA
>Reba_p2__coassemble_1966_pt1 | contig 9137 bp, 9 predicted proteins | sample Reba_p2__metabat2_high_PE_032 | metagenome-assembled genome bin Reba_p2
GGGTGCGAGAGTGGCGGCGCCACTATGGATGAGTGCCACTCCCTTTTGACGTTTTGTTAACGGCGCATGGCGGACGATCGAAAGACTAAGGTTGAGCAAAGCGTAAAGACCGTCACGCCACACAGAATTTCGATGGCAGGATGAATCGCGATACCGGCTTCCATACGAAATGAAATCAGTACCCAGGTGGTTCGCACCCATTCGACGGTATAGAGTACTAACGCGATGATCTGTAAGAGCGGCATCGGGAATCGACGAATGGCCAAAAGCGGTAAGCCGATCAAAGGCAGGGCGGCAAGTAAAAGCGGTGCGCCTTGGTAGAGCAGATGGGCGCAAAAAAGTAGGTGCGCCAACGCGGGCGCGAGCATCAAAAAGAAACGCTTCACGGTGAAAGCTCTCAAGCGAGGGTTGAAATCGAGAAGTGCCTATCATAGCGGTTTTTGAACCTAAAAAGGATTGAAACGCCTCTGACTCTCCCTTTGGAGGGATGGTTCCTCTCTCGAAAGAGAGGTTTCGAAGTAGGGGATTTTGACCGCAGACACCTCAAAGCACATAAAAAGCGGGCGCCAAGCGGGACCTAAGCTTGACGCCCAAAAGGTGTGTTTCAGAGAGTTTTTATTGTTTTGCTAAAGAGCGTTAGGCCTTCACCATGCGTTCAGCTGCAAAGGCGTAAAGCGTCCAACCCGCGAACGTGACGAGCGAGCCGTAAGTCATCGCACTAAAGCCTGAGGCATAAAGCGCGTAGAAGCTATAAATCGCTCCAATAAAGGCCATGCACTTAATGACTTTCGCGTGGCTAGGGTTGACGTGTTCGACCTTGACCATGACAAAGACAGCAGCCATGGAGAGGATGTAGGGCATGATGTTTGTGACCACCGCCAAATTCACGAGCGTATTGAATTGCTTATAAAGAGACGGACTGATTGTCATCAAAGCCATTAAGGTCTGGATGCACACGATGATGAGCATGCCAACGACTGGTGCGTCGTCCTTGGTGACCTTAGAGAACCAATGAGGGAAATACCCGTCATCGGCCGAAGCTTTAAAGACACGTGCAATGGTGAATTGCCAAGAGAGTAACGAGCCTGAGCAAGAGAGCACCATCATGGCCATGACAATCTTGCCGGCTGTTCCGTCAAAGATCGTGCTAAAGACGAGGCCAAAGGGGGCTGTGGACTTCACGAGGGCATCGTTATTGACAATCCCTGCAGCCACGTTCGTCGAGAGAATATAAATCACTGCGACACCCAAGGTGGCACACATCACGGCTTTAGGTACATTTTTTTCAGGATTGTCAACGGATTCAGAGTTGGCACAAGCACTTTCGAGCCCTAAGAACGCCCAAAGGGTCATAGCAATGGATGATGAGATGGCATCAAACGTGGGGATGTGATGCGGATTCCAACTATTGATATAGAGTTCAGGCGAAAACCAATACCAACCAAAGAATGACAAAAAGCCAATGGGTAAAATCACGCCCCAGGCGGAGATGCTCGACAGAGCCCCTGTGATGCTTGCCCCTTTGAAATTTAAAACCGTACAAATCCACAGGACGCCGATCGTGGCGACACAGGTTTCAACTGGAGAGAGTTGAATGCCAAGGAGCGCAATGCCATAGCCCACGGCAGAAATGGCAATGGCGATATTGGCAATCAAAAGCGAAACACAATATGTGTAGTTCGCCATAAAAGAGCCAGATTTACCGAATGCATATTCGGCATAGCCACCCATACCGGCCTTATTGCGCGATAGCATGCCACACTTGGCAAACGCATAAGCGAGTGCGGTAGACCCGGTCGCAGTGACAAGCCAGGAAACAATCGAGAAGGTCCCGACTTGTGCGAGTTTGGTCGGGAGCATAATAATCCCCGAACCCATCATGTTGAGTGCCGTCAGTAGCGTCAATTGCGTGACACTCATTTTTGCATTGTTGGCCATAAAGCCTCCAAGAGTATACAAAGGCGCAAAACGCATAAAGAGCGAAATGCGCCTAACGAGAAACGTTAAAGACGGTTAGTGGTTACCTTCCGTTTGGCAGCCAATGGCCAACGGACGACGGTAGGGGAGTGCTTTGGATTCGGTGAGAACGTACCCATAAGCACGTTTGCGACCATCTTCGTCTTGACGGATATAGACGCCTTGGAGTTCAGGTGCAAAACCAGGGAAGCGATTAATGCCTTCTTCGAGCGCCAAGAAGTACTTCAAGACCGAGTCACCCCAGACTTCACCGGGTACCACGCAAAGGACGCCGGGTGGGTAGGGGAGACCGCCTTCAGCCGCGATGCGACCTTCAGCTTTTTCAAGCGGAACAAGTTCAGCGTGACCGCGAATGAATTCGTAGTTGGCGTCTTGAGGCTCCATGGCGCGCTTCGGGAAGTGCGCTTTACGGAACATGGCCTTTTGAAGATCCTTCACATGATTAGACTTATAAAAGTCATGCATTTCTTGGCAGAGCTGGCGGATCGTGTAGCCACGGTAACGCGATTCGTTCTGCTTATAAATCGAAGGCAAAACCTCAGCGAGTGGCGCATCCTTATCAACAAACGCTTCAAAACGCGCAATCTGCATAATGAGGTGCTGCATCTTGGCCGCGTTTTCGGCAGGGGTCATCAAGAAAAGAATCGAATTTAAGTCGCACTTTTCAGGCACGATGCCGTTTTCACGCAAGAAGTTCGCCAAAATCGTGGCTGGTATCCCGAAGTTGTCATAGTCACCCGTTTCAGTGTCAATCCCTGGCGTTGTCAACATGAATTTGCACGGGTCAACAAAGTACTGATGATCGGCATAGCCTTCGAAGTGGTGCCAATTGGCCTTCGGATCAAAGGCAAAGAAGCGAATGTCGGTCGCGATCGTTTCGGTGGGGTAGCTCGCCCACGGCTGACCGTCAATCATTGGTGGAATAAAGGGCTTGATATAGTGGCAGCACCCAAGTAAAGCCTTACGTGCTTCAATCGTGACACGGACACAGTCTGCCCACAGGAGGCGTCCACTTTCACCTGCATGCATACGGGCGTTGACGTCGAGCGCCGCAAAGAGTGCATAGAAGGGCGACGTTGACGCGTGCATCATAAAGGCGTTATTGAGGCGCTTATGTGGACAGTAACGGGCTTGTCCCTTGATGTGATGGTCCTTCTTGTGGATTTGGGACGTTTGAGAAAACCCAGCTTGCTGCTTATGCACGGACTGCGTGACGAATATACCTGGGTCATCAGGGCCCAATTCAAGAAGTAGAGGTGAACAGTCTTTCATCATTGGGATGAATTGCTCGTAGCCCACCCAAGCGGAGTCAAAAAGGATGTAGTCACACAAGTGACCGATACGGTCGACGACCTGACGTGCGTTATAGATCGTACCGTCGTAGGTGCCTAACTGAATCACGGCTAAGCGGAAAGGTCGCTTTTCGTCAGCACGTTCTGGCGCTACTTCACGCACCAAATCACGCAAATAGGCTTCTTCAAAGCAGTGGTTGTCAATCCCACCAATGAAACCATAGCCATTACGGGCGGTTTCGAGATAGATCGGCGTGGCCCCCGCTTGAAGTAGGGCACCATGGTGACAAGACTTATGGTTATTGCGGTCAAAAAGCACCAAGTCGCCCGGTGCCAACAGAGCATTCAAGATCACTTTATTAGAGGCCGACGTACCGTTTAAAACAAAGTAGGTTTTATCGGCGTGATAAACCTTAGCAGCGGCTTGCTGCGCTGCGCACGGTGCCCCTTCGTGAATTAACAGGTCGCCCATCGAGACGTCGGCATTACAGAGGTCAGCTCTAAAGAGATTTTCGCCAAAGAAGTGCGTAAATTCACGGCCAGCCGGATGACGACGGAAGAAAGCACCACCCTGATGCCCCGGACAGTCAAACTGCGCAAACCCTTCCTTGACGTAGTTTTCAAGCGCACCAAAAAAAGGTGGCAACAAGCGGTCTTCATACTTTTGAGCTGCGGCATCAATCTGACGGCCAAAGAGATTGATGTCCGTCGGGTTGGCGTTAATAACGGAGACGGCTTGCCCGAAAAGGTCGCTTGGCAAGGTTTCGTCAAAATTTAACAAGATGACTGGGATACCAAAGGCATTGGCATCGACTTGGTCAAGAAGCCCAGACATGGCTTCTTTAGCCGTCATGACGACGGCTGAGATGGTGGTCATGTCAGCATCTGTGAGCGAAACAACCTGGCGTTCAGACTGAAAGGACTGAATCGTTGATGGTGTTGCTGCAATCTGCAATTTGCGCATTACAACTCTCCATGCGTGATAGGCCGAGCGGGTAGCAGGTCAAAAAGTCGTTACGAGCCTCGGCCGAACTAAATAAATGCGTCACCTGGTTCGTCAAGTGCCCAAGGAGATAAAAAGCAGGGTGTTAACCAGGTGACGGCTTCACGACGAACGAAAGAACAGGTAGCCGTTCGCCGTTGACCTTCATGATCGAGAATCGAAAGCGCGAAGTCATCACTAAAGCATCAGGTTACAAAAGATTATCTAACGATGATGTTTGTTTAAGCTTGATGAATTCGACACATAGAGAGGAGAAAGTGAAAATGGTGACAGGGAGTTGATTTATTGATAAAAGACTGATGAGCAACGCTTTGTCGAACTTCGTTACGTCTCCTAAAAACGGCAATTTCTATAATGAAATCCTCTGAAATCCCTTGAGAGAGGTGCTGTTAGACATAAAGGAGGCATCAAGATGGATAAAGTCCTTATACCCATGCATTGGCAAGTCGACGATTGGTCGGTGGATGGCGAACGCAATACGATCTCTCGCGCGTCGCACGAAGTGACCTTATCGCCGCGTCTCACCGATTTGATGGTGTATCTTGCCAACCATGCCGGGCATGTTGTGAGTCGTGATGAACTCATCACCCATGTTTGGCATCGCGCGATCGTGACCGACCAAGCGGTTAACCAAAGTATTTTTGAATTACGTAAGGCCTTAAGAGACGGTCGAACACGTGACGAGTCGCCCGACTATATTCATACGGTTTCAAAGCGTGGTTATGTATTAGTGGCCAAAGTGAGATCTTTAGACGACCAAAGCATGCAAGAGGCTGCGCTCAATATTGAGATAGATCAAGACTTTGATTCGACAGAAAAAATCGACCCACCCATACGTAAATACCTATGGACACCGATGGTGGAATGGCTAGATGGACTCTGGCGAACGAGTTCAGAAGGCCGCTAAAAAGCAAAGTTTTATGCCTTAAAAACAGGCATAAATTGTGTAGTAATCGACAGGAAATTAGGCGTTTTCGAGTGGTGTTTGATTGACTAAAAATATGTCAAGCATTTAGAATATAAGGTATAGTTCTTAGCCTAGTGTCTCAAACGCTTTTCGTGACATTCCCCACCGATATCTTTTCGTGTTGAAAGGCTTTGGTACTAAACCTTCACAGCTAAGGAACTGTCACTCCCACCTATGTCGAATTTGGAGAGTTTAAATGTCCAATACAACAATGACGATTCATACTTACCCTCCTAGCGATAATGCTCATGGAGAAAAGGGACCTGCTTTTGTAGGTAACCTTCGTAAGGGTGAACTTCGTGGCATCATCCATATTAATCAAGATCGATGTGTTGGTTGCGATACCTGCTCAAAGTTCTGCCCGACTAATGCGATTGCGGGTGGCTTGGGCGCGAAGCATCATATCATTGAGGACGCTTGTGTCTATTGTGGCCAGTGCTTGATCGCCTGCCCGTTTGAAGCCATCGAACAGATGAGCTTTGTGAACCAGGTCGAGGAAGTGCTTGCTGACAAGTCTCGTATCTGCATCGCACATCCGTCCCCCGCTGTGCGTGTTTCGCTCTGCGAAGAGTTTGGCGGTGAACCTGGTGAACTGTCGACCGATCAGATGACGAATGCCCTTGAAGCTTTGGGCTTCACGGTTTACGACAGTAATAGTTCCGCTGACCAGACCATTATGGAAGAAGGTACGGAATTCGTGAAGAAGGTTCGTTACTGGTTGTTGAACGACCGTAGCGAAGATGTGAAGGAAATGGCTGAACATCCGTTCCCGCACTTCACGTCCTGCTGCCCGGCCTGGGTCAAGAACATGGAAACGAACCATGCTGACCTTATCCCGCACGTCTCTACGGCGAAGTCGCCTTTGCAGATGGGTGGTGCGATTGCTAAGACCTGGGCTGCCAAGTACCTCTTCAAGTGCGATCCTCGCAAGATTTATTTGGTGACGGTCACGCCGTGTACGTCTAAGATCTTCGAAGCGGCTCGTCCTGAAATGAATAGCGCTTGGAAGTGGGCTAAGGCCAACGGCATGATTCCAGAAGATACGCCGTCCTATCAGGATATTGACGCTTGCTTGACTGCGCGTGATATCGCTGAATTGATGCGCCGTAAGGGTATTAATCCGCTCAAGATGCCGAAGAAGCGCGAACGTGGCGTTCTTGAAGTCTATTCTGGTGGCGGTACGATCTTCGGTAACTCGGGTGGTGTGATGGAAGCTGCATTGCGTACGGCTTACTTTGCACTCTCTGGTCAGGATCTCAAGAACGCTGATATTGAAGTTGTTCGTGGCTATCACAATGCCATCGTCGAAGCGACGATTCCTGTGCCTGTGAAGGCTAAGGGCGGTGAAGTGGTTGAGATCCGTGTTTGTGTGGTCAACGGTGCCAACCAGGGTCTTGAAGAAGTGATCCATCGTATCCATCAGGACAAGAATCGTTACCACTTCATTGAAGTGATGAACTGCCCTGGTGGCTGTGTGAATGGTGGCGGCCAGCCTGTCCACTCTGTGGGTACCGCTTGGCTCGATCCGACCTTGCCGCTCCCGATTCGTGCTTAATTTTCGACGTAAGGATTTAAATCATGTTCTCTGAAAACTATGATTATGCCGAACGCCCTGCTGCATTGATTTTGGGTCGTCGCGGTTTTCTTAAGGTGGTAGGTCTCTGTGTGGGTGCTGTCGCTGTTTGCGGTTACGCTATCGGTGACTTGATCGCTCGTCGTGGTGTGATCATCAAAGCCCGTCAGTCTGGTCTTTATCAAGACGACAAGCTCTGCCAGGCGATGGGACTCTCGTCTTCGCATCAGAATCCGACTGTTATGCAGATTTACAAGGATTTGCATGCGAAGCCGACCGATCACACCATGCATCAGCTACTCCATACACACTATTATCCGCGTACAACACTCGCGTCCTTAACGGAGGAAAACCATGGCTAATGACCGTATTCTTCGTTTCCACGCCCCCGATAAGGTGTTCCACTCTGTGAACGCCATCACGTGGTTTGCCTTGCTCTTTACGGGCATCTATGCGTATTTCTGTAATCCTGAAGCTAGCGCTGCCGAAGCGACGATGCTCGCCCACCTTATCATTGGTGTGGTGTTCACGTTCAACTTGCTCGGCTTTATCGTGCTCGCTCCCGATCGCTTTGCCCTCATTCTTCGCGCCTGCTTGGAATGGGACCGCAATACGATCATGTGGTTCCGTAACTTCGGTGGCTATCCGCGCCGCTTCTTCAAGATCCCGTTTGGTCCTGTTGAAGTGCCGCCTCAGGGTCGCTACAACGGTGGTCAGAAGGCTTCCTACTTGCTCTTCATGGGCATGATTGCCGCTTTGACGGTGACGGGTTGGATGCTTTGGATCGGTGCGCCGCTCCTTGGTAAGGCTGTGTTCTTGTGGACCTTCTACTTCCATGTTTGGGGTGGCATCATTGTGTCCGTGCTTGTCGTTTGCGCTCATATCCCGCTTGCGCTCCTTTCTATGGAACACTTCAAGGGTATTTGGCGTCTTGGCCCGGGTACGATTTCTGTTGAAGCAGCCAAGCACCACGCTCCGACCTGGTTCGAACGTGATGTGATTCGCACCAACATCGAAAAGTAATCCGCTTTTGATCAATAGATCGTAAGCTTTAAGGAGGTGGTCTTCGGGCTGCCTCCTTTGTTTTAGAAGAGTCCGATGAGGTGTTTGCGGCTCACAAGAGGCGATAAAAACGACTCGTCTGGCGACTTTCCTGTATGCTTGTGGACATGACTCGAAAGAGGTGCCTGGGTTTTGCTTAGGTGCCAACGAAAAGAAAGGAGTGACCCGAAATGGGATTGGATTTATATGCGGGTACGTTGACTCGCTACTATGCGCATAACTGGAAGACGGTCGTTGAAGCTTGGGCTGAAGCCAATGGTGTTGCCTTTCAGCGTTCAACGCCTGACGAACAAGCTGAAGATCAGTTAACGCCCGAACAGATTCAGCAAATTGTCTCTGGTTGGCGTGACGATATGTTATCAGCGGTGACGCCCGAAAATCAGCTCCCAGAAACGTGGGAAGAAAATAACGACAAGCCCTATTACACCGACAAGCCTGACTGGGATGCCTTCGGCGCGATGTTGCTTGTGGCCGCCGCGCACACCTACGAAGAGACCATTCCGGAAACCTTAGAGAAGGATTGGGACTTTACGGAGCATCCTCTCATCAAGCGTTTGAGTGAAGACCATGAACATATGCTTTCGCTTTATCGTAGCGTCATGTTCTTTGTGCCTATCATGAATTCAACCATGGTCTTCCGTGGGCCTTTGCCTGACGGCCGTGAAGTCCAGATTGGTACCGTCGCTGCGCTCGAAAAGGAACTCGAACACATCAATGAAATCTGTTGGTTGGCCAAGGAAGAGCAGATTTTGAGTTGGACCGAAACCGAAGGGTACCCAGCTAAAACTTTAGAAGAAGTGGGGTCAGAAGACTTTAAGCCTGAACCCTATAGCACGGAGTCGCTTGCAAAGTTTGCGTTCTCGATTTTCTGGCGCGCCATGAAGTTCGCGAAAGAAAATCGCGTGCCAGTGGTCTTTGACTACTAAGCTACAATGCCGAAGAGGCGAGACAACAATCGTAAGTTTGAAATTCAACTCGCAATTGAGGCATAATTGTCCCAACACTATGAGGAAGCAGGCAAGCGATGGTCTAAAGTCTTTCATCGCAAGTCTCCTCTGTTGTGCAACGGCTCCAAATGGCAACCTGGAGCCGTTTTTTTATATACACCTTTAAATCGGAGAATGTCGAGCCCGCGAGGTATTGTCGAATAGTTTGTTAAGAAAAAAGCCGCCTTTCCGAAGAAAGACGGCTCAGGGCCTTAAACTATCGGTGTTAATTAGATGGTCAGCTCCTGAAGGGTAGCGAACACCGGAGACCATCTAT
>Reba_p2__coassemble_2142_pt1 | contig 8450 bp, 6 predicted proteins | sample Reba_p2__metabat2_high_PE_032 | metagenome-assembled genome bin Reba_p2
GTACCCGGTAAACGAACCGTTAATAACTCGAGGCGTGGTCGCGCTTACTGATGGCAAGAAGATGAGAGTTGCGCGGGTTCTAGGTTTGAATTTGGTACTGTTTGAAATCCGAGAGCGTAAGTTGCTCTAGTGCTAGAAAGGCTTTTCTTATTCAGTTTATTCAATTTGTGACAGGTCAATTTCTATGTTGCTGTAGATGGTATCTGTTAGGTATACACGATGGGTTGTTGATTCTATTAACTCTTTATGGTTTTCTCGCCAAGCTTTGTGTCGGGTTACTCTCGTGAAGGCGTAAAGTCGGAGAAAGACAGCAAGGATGCGGTAAGCAAATGGGTTGGGGTCGAATAATGAAACGGATTTTTGCTGGGATAGGTTTTCTACTACTGGCGCAATGTGCTAGCTCTGCTATTGTTTGCGAAGAAGGTTGGAATAAATATGGGGAATGGGCTCCGTGCCTAAGGTATCACCATGAGCCAGGTTTAACCGCGGATCGTTTAGGTCGTCGACCAATTGACGAAAGACGAGTCGGTAAAGTCGAAAAGGTTGAAAAGAACATTGATGGCTCCGTAACTGTGTGGCGTCACGGGTCTCCAGACACTGAAGAGTGGCGTCAGATTAACGAAAACACTTGGGAACGCACCCGATAAATAACTTGAAGCGTGGTCTCGTTGCTGATGAAAAAAAGATGAGAGTTGCGCGGGTTCTAGAGAGTAAAGGACAACCTTGACCAAAAGGTTCGACTGACTCGCTTCGTCATAGAGATCGAAACGCCAAAGACTTTAACTGCTACAGGCGGACAAGGTGTGACGGTGAAGGTTCCTATGTGCGGTTGGATTCTCTTGTATTAACGGCAGAAAAACAAAAGAGGCCGTGAATTTGCATTCACAGCCTCTCGAATTTGGTGCGGGAGATCGGACTCGAACCGACACGCCTTAACAGCGTCAGGACCTAAACCTGGTGCGTCTACCAATTTCGCCACCCCCGCGTTGGAAGAAGCATTCTACAGTATTTATTGATCGATTGCGGAATTTTTTGATGAAGTTTCAAAAATTTCTAGTCTTGCACGATTGTATTCACCCCAAGTGATCTTGCCGTCGAGTAAGGCATCCTGAATATCTTTAATTTTTGGATCAACGATTTCGCGAGATTGACGGGCTTGGCGAATGAGGTCAGGGTTGCCCGATTCCATCATCAATGCACGTGTCTCTTCATTGAGTTTATGAAGTTGATCAAAAATGCGCTTTGTGACGACTTTGGCTTGTGCAGTCATGCGAGCAGGGTCACGTAAGTGCGCTTCCGTCATGCCTGCGGGTAAGCATGGGGTGCGTGTGTAGTAGAGTCGATTGGCCGGAGCTGTGCAAATCGCTCGAACGTCACGAGCCACAATGGCAATACGTTCATTGTATTTTTCGTTTTCTGCCTCACTGGTAGATCGGCTGGTGTCTTGGAACGAGCGAGAGGATTGGCCCACGGCTTCCGAAGAGGCAGATGGTTTGAACGAGTGTGACGTCGTGCCACAGGCAGAAAGTAGGCTAATCGTGAGGGCGCCGAGAACGATTGAAAAATAAGGGATGCGCATGGCTGCGGCCAGAAAAGTCAACAGGACAGAAACTTACTATTTTACCAAGGTTCAGCTGTACTGTTTTTTGAAATAAAACGTCACCCTATTACGTAAGGATGTTGTTTGCTGACGAAGAAAGTCTCAAAAAATATGATTCTCTTCGTGTTTTTCCTTATTTTCCAAGCGGATATGGAAAAACGATCCAGACTTTCTCCGCTATAATTAGCAAATTCAGGTCTGCCGATAGGGTATGTCGGCAGGGTCTTCTATTTAATAGAAGAGGGTAGTAAACCAGTGGTGCGCCACAGGTGAACGACCCCGAAAAGAATTTTTACGCGGTTCATTTGTGCAAGACACAAGTGAATCTCTTCAACAAATTCCGTCAATGTTTAGAGACGTTAGACGGATTTTTATAAAGACAATCGCGATGACTGAACAAGAAACCGTCAAGACCGAAGAGGTCGCCAAGGTCAACCCGCTCGAACGTACGCTCGAACTCGTTGTTTCTTACGCTTCTGCTGAAGCCCTTACCGAACAGTCTCTCAAGAACTATCGCAAGAACGCCAAGCTCCCGGGTTTCCGTAAGGGCCACGTTCCTGCCGCTCAGGTTCGTCGTATGTACGGCGCCCAGGCTTTCGACGAAGCTGTGAATCAGCTCGTTGGCGAAGCTTGGTCCAAGGCTGCTCGTGAAAGCGGTCTTCGCATCGCTGGCTATCCGCGCATCGATGCTACTCAGGTTGAAGACAAGGAAAACATGCACTTCGAAGCTAAGTTCGAAGTGTTCCCGGACGTTGAACTCCCTGACTTCTCCGCTGTTGAACTCAAGCGCTATGTCTGCCCGGTGACGGACGTTGAAGTTGAAAAGACGATCGACGTGATGCGTCGTCAGCGCGCTGTCTACACGGTTGTTGAACGCGCTGCCGCTAACGACGACCGCGTGAAGGTTAACTTCAATGGTAAGAAGGACGGCGTTGAATTCCAGGGCGGTGCCGCTGAAGGTTACACCTTCGTGCTCGGCCAGGGTCGTATGCTCCCTGAATTTGAAGCCGCTGTTGTTGGTTTGGCCGCTGGTGAATCCAAGACCTTCCCGATGACCTTCCCGGAAGACTACGGTATTCAGGACCTCAACGGTCAGCAGGTTGAATTCTACGTCGAAGTGGTTGAAGTTGCCGAAGCGACCTATCCGGAAGTTGACGACGAATTCGCTGCTACGCTCGGCGTTCAGGGTGGCGTTGAAGCTATGCGCAACGAAATCCGCACGAACCTCGAACGCGAAGTCAAGATGCGTCTTGAAACGAAGACGAAGGCTGAAGTGATGGATGCTGTCGCTGCCGCTTGCACGTTTGCTGTTCCGACCTCCATGGTTGAAGAAGAAAGCAAGAGCCTCAGCGAACAGATGGTTCGTGACCTCGCCGCTCGTGGTATCGACACCAAGAAGATCCCTGCTATGCCGGCTAGCGTCTTCAATTCTCAGGCTGAACGCCGTGTTCGCCTTGGCCTCTTCGTCGAAGCTTTGGTTTCCAAGGAAGAAGTCACGGGTACGGACGAACAGGTCCGTGCGATCGCCACTGACATCGCTTCCAGCTATGAAAAGCCGGAAGAAGTGGTCGAATACATCATGAACGACCAGAACCGCGTGACGAACCTCCGCGCCCAGGCCACGGAAAACAACGTGACCGACTGGGTTCTCGGCAAGGCCAAGACGACGGAAGAAACGGTTGAATTCGACAAGCTCATGGCTGGTCAGCTCTAATTAGAGTTTGACTGTCTGAGTGGGTCAAGGGACTCATCTTTGAGTCCCTCACCGTGAGAGAAAGAGGCATCAAGGTTCGTATGAGAGCCGGGTGCCTCTTTTGTTTTTGTTCACGGTGTTGCGGTTTTGTTTCACTTTTCGCTTAATAAAGCGGGTGACATTTGTCGACGTCCGCTACAATCATTGGACATCATTTTTTTAGAGCAAAGAAAAAGCTATGTTAGTTCCATATGTCATTGAAGACACCGGCCGTGGTGAACGCAGCTACGATATTTATTCCCGTTTGTTGCGTGACCGCATTATCTTCTTGACCGGCGAAGTGAATGATCAGTCTGCCAGTTTGGTGATTGCTCAGATGCTCTTCCTTGAAAGCCAGAACCCTGATAAGGATATTTATTTCTATATCAATAGCCCGGGTGGTTCTGTCTCTGCAGGGATGGGTATTTATGACACGATGAAGTTTATTCGCCCGAGCGTTTGCACGATTTGCGTGGGTATGGCTGCCTCGATGGGCGCTTTGTTGTTGAGCTCTGGTGAGAAGGGCCGCCGTTATGCTTTGCCCCATTCTCGTGTGATGATTCATCAGCCTTTGGGTGGTGCTCAGGGTCAGGCCACTGAAATTGAAATCACGGCTCGACAGATTTTGCGTACCAAGGCAGAGTTGAATCAGATCTTGGCCGATAACTGCGGTAAGCCAATTGAACAGGTGTCGCACGACACGGAGCGCGACTACTGGCTCATTGGTCAGGAAGCGATGGATTACGGTTTGGTTGACCGTATTTTCACGACGCGTGCTGAACTTGAAAAGGCACTCTAAGCTTCATTGAAACCCTTTAGGCTCGAGCAATGCGTGTTCGAGCCTTTTCTGGAAACGTTATGAGAATTTGTTCTTTCTGCGGTCGTAACGAGAACGAATGTAAGGAGCTTTTTTCTGGCATTCGTGGTGAGTTGATCTGCGGTGAATGTATTCGTTCGATGAACGAAGAGTTGAAGTCGGGGCCAGCGCCTGAAGCAACGACTGAAGAAGCGACCCCTGTGGCTGAAAAGCCGTTGCCTAAGCCCAAGGAACTCTTTGACTTGCTCGATCAGTATGTGGTCGGCCAGACGCGTGCAAAGCGTACGTTGTCAGTTGCGGTTTATAACCACTACAAGCGCTTGAAGAATCAAGCGGATGTTTCTCGCACGGTCGAGCTTCAGAAGTCCAATATTTTGTTGATGGGTCCGACGGGCTCGGGTAAGACGTTATTAGCACAGACCTTGGCGCGTGCGTTGGATGTACCGTTTGCAATTGCAGACGCAACGACGCTTACGGAAGCAGGGTATGTGGGTGAAGACGTTGAAAATATTGTCGCGAAGTTGGTGCAAGCTGCCGATGGTGACATTGAACGCGCTCAACGAGGGATTATCTACTTGGACGAAATCGACAAGATTGCCCGTAAGAGCGAAAACCCATCGATCACGCGTGACGTGTCGGGGGAGGGTGTTCAACAGGCTTTGTTGAAGCTCGTCGAAGGCACGGTGGCTAGTATGCCGGCTCAGGGTGGCCGCAAGAATCCTGGCAAGGCCATGATTCAAGTGGATACCTCTCAGATCCTCTTTATCTGTGGTGGTGCTTTTGATGGCATGCAAAGCATCATTAGCCGTCGTACCGAAAAGGCTGAAATGGGCTTTGGTGGTCGAGTCTTCAGTAAGGATGGTGACAAGAACCTTACCAAGGTGTATCAGCAGGTTGAAGCGGGTGACTTGGTGAAGTATGGCTTGATCCCTGAACTCGTCGGTCGTTTGCCTGTGATCGCTGCGCTAGAAGAGCTTGACGAAAAGGCTTTGATTGCGATTTTGACGCAGCCAAAGAACGCGATCGTTCGTCAGTACCAGGCGCTCTTTGGGATGGAAGATGTTGAGCTTGAAATCACGCCTGACGCTTTAGAGGCCATTGCTCAGAAGGCTATCGCACGTAAGACGGGTGCCCGTGGTTTGCGCTCCATTGTCGAAGACGTCTTATTGGATGCCATGTTTGATATCCCGTCTAAGGGAACGGTCGCTAAGGCGATCGTGACTCGTGAAACGGTTGAGCAGGGTAAGCCCGTTGAGCTCATCGAACGTTAAGCGAATCATCTCCGGTTAACCACTTGAAAATGGGGGCTGATGCCCCCATATAAGTTGGACTGAACTGTTTTTTGTAGGACAACGAATTGGCTAATAAGAAAACCAAGGGGAACATTGAACTTCCCGCACAAATGGAAGTGCCTGCGCTCGCCGTCCGTGACATGGTGATCTTCCCCCACATGATGGCGCCGATCTTTATGGGGCGTTATAAGTCCATCAAGGCTGCTGAAAAGTCCATGGGGATTGAAGGGAATTACCTGTTGTTGGTGGCACAGAAGGATCCCAATCACGACGACCCGAAGATCGAAGATCTGTTTGAAACGGCAACGCTTTCGAGTGTGCAGCAGTTGTTGCGTTTGCCCGACGGTACTGTAAAGACGCTGGTCGAAGGGCTTGCACGTTATCGTATTACGGATCTCAAGCTTGTTGATGGCGCCTGGATGGCGACCTGTACGCGTTTGGATTCTGAAGCGCCTGACGCAGCTGTGCTTGAACCCTATCGCCGTTCTTTGATTGATGCTTGGGGCGTGTTTGCGGGTAGTGACAAGACGCGTTTGGATCTTTTGAAGCAGTTAGAAGCTGAAACGGATTTGGAACGTTTGCTTGACTTGATTTGCTCTCAGGCCCCCTTCAAGACGCCTGAAAAGATTCAGTTACTCTCCGAAGCCAATTTGATCAAGCGCTATGAATACGCGTTGGGTCTTTTGGGTCGCGAAAACGAACTCAAGGAAATTCAGGCTCGTGTTGACGGTCGTGTGAAGCGCCAGATGGATAAAAACCAGCGCGACTACTACCTCAACGAGCAGATGAAGGCCATCCGAAAGGAATTAGGCGACAATGGTGAAGGCGAAAACGACGATTTCGCAGAGCTCGAAAAGCGCGTGACGGAAGCCAAGATGCCGAAGCACGCTGAGGATACGGCTCGTAACGAGTTACGTCGTTTGCGTCAGATGCCGCCGATGAGTTCAGAGTCGGTCGTTGTTCGTAACTACATCGAAACGTTGTCGGACTATCCGTGGTCAAAGAAGTCTCGCGTCTCGCGTGACCTCGAAGCAGCTGCTCGTATTTTGGACGAAGATCATTCTGGTCTTGAAAAGATCAAGGAGCGTATCCTTGAATACCTCGCCGTTCAAAAGCGTGTCGGAAAGGTGAAGTCCCCGATCCTTTGCTTTGTAGGTGCGCCTGGTGTTGGTAAGACGTCGTTAGGTGAATCGATTGCTCGAGCAACAGGCCGTAAGTACGTGCGTGTGGCTTTGGGTGGCGTGCATGACGAAAGCGAAATTCGTGGTCACCGTCGTACCTATGTGGGATCGATGCCTGGCCAAATTGTCAAGGGAATGATCCGCTCTGGTGTTCGCAATCCGCTTTTCTTGCTCGATGAAATTGACAAGATGGGTAGCGACCATCGTGGTGACCCGGCCGCGGCCATGCTCGAAGTCTTAGACCCTGAGCAGAATGATTCGTTTGCCGACCACTACATGGAAGTGCCAGTGGACTTGTCGGACGTGATGTTTGTGGCAACGTCTAATAGCTATGACATTCCGCCTGCGCTCTTAGACCGTATGGAAGTGATTTCTTTGTCGGGCTACACCGAAGAAGAAAAGGTTCATATTGCCGAACATCATTTGGTGCCAAAGAGCTTGCGCGCGACGGGTCTGAAGGCTGAAGAAGTCGATCTGACGCGTGAAGCCATTGTTGACATCATCCGTTTCTGGACACGTGAAGCAGGTGTTCGTGGTTTGGAACGTTTGATTGGTAAGATCTTCCGCAAGATTGTCTACGCTACCGATAAGCAGATTCTCAAGAAGCAAAAACAAAAGGCGCCGGTGAAGACCGTGGTGACGCCTGATATGTTGAGCGGCTACTTGGGACCGGCTCGTTACACCATTGGTTTGGCTGGCAAAGAACCGCGCGTCGGTGTGGTTAATGGCCTGGCTTGGACGAGTGTGGGTGGAGAACTCTTGACGATCGAAACGCAGATCTTCCCGGGTAAGGGTCACGTACAGCGTACGGGGCTTTTGGGCGACGTGATGAAGGAAAGCGTCGAAGCCGCCCGTTCGGTGGTGCGTGCGCGTGCCGATAAGTTAGGCATTGCGTCGAAGCGTTTCTACGAAACAGACTTGCACGTTCACTTCCCTGAAGGCGCAACGCCTAAGGACGGTCCTTCGGCGGGTGCTGCAACCACGACGGCGATCATTTCTGTGATGACAGGTATTCCTGTGCACGCGGATGTTGCCATGACGGGTGAAATCAACCTTCATGGTGAAGTTCTTGAAATTGGTGGCTTAAAGGAAAAGATTCTTGCGGCTGTTCGCGCGGGTTGCACTAAGGTGCTCATTCCGCAGACGAATGTTCGCGATCTCGAAGAATTGCCTGAAAGCGCCAAGACGCAGATTGCGATTGTGCCCGTGAAGACGATTGACGACGTGATGCAACACGCTTTGGTTCGTCAGCCCGAGCCCATCGGTCCAGAGAAGGTCGAAGCCGAAGATAAGGCAAAGGACGATGCAAAAGCGTCGGCTGCCAATGCTTAATAAGGCTTAACGAAAGGGTCCCTTGTCGAATGACAAGGGACTTTTCGCAAAAAAGTCGAAAAAAAAATCGATGGATACCGTATTTATGGTATAGACACGAACGAAACTTCGTGTAAAATCTCAATTCTGCATTTCACGAAGCGAACTGCAGAACACAATTCGGAAGGGTGCTTAGCTCAGTTGGTAGAGCGCCGCGTTTACACCGCGATGGTCGGGAGTTCGACCCTCTCAGCACCCACCAAATCAAGAAAAAAATCTTCTTGACGGATTGGAAAAGTTCTGTATAATAACGCTTCTCTGCTGAAGAAAAGCTCCGATGGAGTGGTAGTTCAGTTGGTTAGAATACCGGCCTGTCACGCCGGGGGTCGCGGGTTCGAGTCCCGTCCACTCCGCCAACGTTCGAGCTGATCTGAAAGCAAAGTGCAAAGCAACGCAATGTGCGGAGTGGTAGTTCAGTTGGTTAGAATACCGGCCTGTCACGCCGGGGGTCGCGGGT
>Reba_p2__coassemble_2787_pt1 | contig 6589 bp, 2 predicted proteins | sample Reba_p2__metabat2_high_PE_032 | metagenome-assembled genome bin Reba_p2
GCGGGTCATAGATCCAAGCGTCGGTGACAAGCTTCACGGTATAGGCATTTAATTTATCGATCACGACCAAGGGTCTGCGATGTCGCCAAACTTCACGCGCGCCGTTACCTAGCAACACGCAATGACCGATCGCGTCATGGACGCGCCCGGAGCGTTCAGCGGTCTGGGCATGTGCCCAACGAACGAGCCCTGCGGCTCGAGCAACGTCACGTAAGACCAAATGACCATCTTGACAAGCGTCCCAGGGCAGGGCATGAAAGCGCCCCAAGAGCTTAGCGACAATTTCTGGGCACTTTTGACGTTCACGGAGTTCTCTTGTCGACATCACTTTCGGTTGCTTGGCGACTGCACGACTGAGTTTTTTAACCGAATGTTCAGAGACCTTTTCAACGCGCTCCAAAACGGCTTTGGCATCCAATAAGGTCATGCGTTCAATCGTTGAGACGATCTGTTCGTTCGAGAGGTTAGGTGTACGTTTAAGACCTATCGACGCTAAGGCCAAAAGGCCAGCTAACACGTTTTCAACAGTGGCGTGTCCCGTGAGTTTGAGGTGCTGTAAGCCAAAGTCCGTGAGCGTGCCAGCAGCCGAGACGTCTGGGTAGCTGCGTGCCCGGCGCTTCACGGCTGCGTCATAGTGCTGTTGACGGGCTTCGACCAAATGATTGCCCTTGGGTTGCAAAGAATGTGGAATATCAGTCATGGTTACTTTTCAGGCGTCGTGAGTTGACCTAATGGGATACGACCAGACAAGCGGTCTGATTGGAGTTTTTCGGTGACGGGTTTGCCGTTTGGGCTCATGAGGCCATTCAAGGCTTCTTTGGCGGCAGCGGCGCTCACGCCAGTAAGACCCAATAAATCGACCACGTCGTCAGTCACATCCAACGTGCGACCCACGGCGTGATAGGTACTCTCTGGCGTGGCTAACACCATCTTTTTGCTAATCACGGGTGCCCCAACACGGTTACTCACTTCAGTAATCGCTGCTCGCAGGAGTGCGTCGTCTAGTGGCAGTGTTTTACGAACGTCCGGCGTATCGTTTGCTAAACGGTCTAAATGGGCGGTGGGCAAATAGGCGCGATTGACCGTCGGACTCGTGCGACCAATGTCAACTTTTTGCGTTTCTAATAACGACACCAACATCATCAAGTCACGGATTTCGTCGTCCGCCACCAAAGCTGTGACCGTCACCGGGGTATGACGCCACGTGAGCTCTGGCACTAACCAGTAACTCGTACTCACACTCGTTGCGGCAGCCACAATGGCGCAACCTAAAGCCACAAGGCTCGTGCGTAAAAGTGCGTCGAGCGCTCGCCAACGGCTTAACCAAAGATTCGCCTTATAGCGATATAAGTCGACTTTTTCGCCTAAAGTCAAAGGCATGGTTTGAGCGGGCTTACCCGACACAGACACCCAAGGACGCATGTCTTTTGCGCTCGGAAAGCCACCGAGTGTTTCGTTGGCTGGCGTGACGACCGGGATCCGTTTACCAGGTTCTTTATCACGATCTGGACTCAGCAAACGATCGGTTTTAGATTCACCAATCACTTGGTTTTCCCAAGCAACCATGGCTTCGGCATACTGTTGAGCTGCCGCTACGCGAGGATCAATCGTGGGTTGCGCCTCATCGCCCGCCGCAAAGTTGTAGACAGGCGGACGAATGGCCGTGGTGCGTTCTAAATGTTCATTGCAGGCGCGTACTGCATCATTACGCCACAAGGGATTGACGCCTTCGGTGAGGTTACGTTGCTCTTTTGTTTTTAGAGGCGCAACGTCAGTTTTAGCGTCACGCTTTTGAATAAGCTGATGGGTCTCCAACTGATCAATCGCGTCCTCAGGGATGCCGCTCTCACGACACATGGCTTTGAGGCCACGCTTTGAGAGGCGTGCTTCGAGTTCGTCGCGCTTCACTAACCTTTCCGCGTGACGACGATCTAAGGTCGCTTTGGCCACCGCTTGGGCGGCAATACGTTCCTCTTCGAGGTCTACGGTTTTAGGTAACACCGGTTCTGGGTCTTTGATCTGCCCCTTAACGGGCGCACGGCGACCCGTCAGTGTGACGGTGTCGTGGTAACGGCGTTCGTCATTGGTGTCAATCGTGTCATCGGCATCGGCGACAAATGGCTCATCGTCTTCGTCGTCGCTATCGTCATCTAGAGTGTTGAGGACAATCGTCTTTGACGTTGTTGAAGCTTGAGGACGCGCCGAGGCTTCGGCCACGGTTGGGGCCGTAGTCGTTTGTTTTGATGCCTTGGTGTCTTTTTGCGCTGCCGCTTCTTCGTCATCAATCGGAAGCAGCCCGTCGTCTGCTAAGAAGGCAAGTGTTTGACCTTCTTGAGGGACGTCTTCAGGCTTGATCGGTTGATCGACCTTCTTGAGACTCTTAGTGATTGGGGCGTCGGTCGTGACTTCAGCTGTTTCGTTAGACGTCGTTTTGGCTTTTGCAACAGCATCGTCAATGCCAGAGGGGGCCACGTTGATCAAGGTAGCCAAGAGCCCAGTGTCTGACGACGCATTTTTGGCGTCAGCCGCTTCAACTTTGTCTGCCCTCTTGTGATTGGACGTCTTCGGTTCAGCCTGCTTTTTGGCTTTAGCAGTCGTTGAAGCGCTACTCACCTTTTTGGCCGGTGCTTTCTTGGCAGCAGTGGTTTTGGCGGTTGGCTTCGCCTTTGTGGCTTCAGTCGTTTTAACGACAGGTTCAGCTGTCTTTTTGGTCGCAGTTGTTTTTGTTTGAGACGCAACAGGGCTCGTAACCTTGGTTTTGGCCGCGGTCGTGCTTTTCGCGGTGGCCTTTGCCGTCGTTTTCGTCGTCGCCTTAGCTGGTGCTTTCGCTGTTGCCTTCTTCGTTGCCGTCTTCTTGGGCGCTTTGACCGTTACTTCGGGCATTGGACGCACCGTCGTAATGGGCGGCAAGCCTGACGCTTCACCATGAGCTTGTGTCCAAGGGGCAGGGTTTTCTGAGGTCGGGGTATCGGTTTCAGGTACAGCCTGACCGGCATGGGCTTTTGTGAGCTTTTCTTCAAGCTTTGCGTCCATTTCTTTGGCGGTGAGTCCCTTTTTGGTAGTCGTCGCTAAGCGCGCAGACCCCAAAGCGCTCGCAAGCGTTGGGATAACGAAGTTTGCTGTGGGCGATAATGGTTGTTCGGGCGCAGTCGTGTCTTTTGCCTCAACTGAATTGGCTGAGGTTTTAGGGGACGGCGTAGCCTTAGGCTTAGCCCTACTGAGTTCTTTAGGTTTGGCCTTGGGCTTTGCTGCCACCTTAGCCGTTTTGGCTTCAGGCTTTGTGGTTACTGGGGTTACTTGAGGTTCAGTCATTTTCTTTTTGTGTGAGTCGGGTGAGGGCATCAATGGCTTCTTTACTTGGGGTCATGAATCCGTGAGCCACAGCTTGAACGGCAGTGGTCATCGTGGCGCCAGCCTGTCGCCAGGTATTCACGGCAGTCACTTCAGCGGGTAACGACGAAAAGAGCACTTGACTAAAGCGGTCAAGCACGAGTCGCCCAATCGCAGGGGGCGCGTCGCCCACTTTGACAATCATTTCGCTCCAAGCACCACGAACGGTGGTGAGACTTCCGAGTGCGGCTCTAAACCAGGGGTCAGTCGTCATCAAGCCTTGGCTCTCGAGAGCTGAAAGGACTTCACCGTCTTGACGTAGCGTTAAGCGTGTATCGGCACACTGCCACGCGGCTTGTGCGGTTTCTGACTTAAAGAAGTCGGCAAGGCTTTGTGTGGCAACGACAAACCCACCTTTATGTTTTCGGGCACGTCTAAAGCCACTTGCAATAAATTTACCGCTGTGACCCGATCCCATTAAGTCCCAGGCTTCGTCAATCAAAACGAGCTTGACGGTCGAGCGGTCTCGCGCCATGGTTTTTTCAATCCAAAGCATCAAAGTCATCAAAACGGCTTGACGTAACGCGGGGTGGGCGCTCAAGCCTTCTAACTCGAGCACCGTAAATCGGTTCGTGAAGTTCACAGGTCGCCCTGAGCCATCAAACCAACGCGAAAGTGGCCCATGTAAATAGGGCTCCAACTGCATACGCAGGTCGTCTAATCGACGGTCAGTCACGGCCAACGTCGCAATCGCATGGTCTAAGTCCGCTAAAGTTGCAAGACGCCCTTGACGCTCGGCTGTAATGGCAGCGGACGCGACGGTATTGATTAAGACCGAACGTTCTAAGTCCGGCAACGGGCGCCCTGGGGACACCAATTCACCCAAAATCGCGACCACGCTTTCGATACCTTCGTTACGGTCGTCTCCAGACAAGGCGTTCAAAATAGCAAAGGGGTTCAAGTCCCAGATGTGGTCTTTGTCAAAGACTAAAAATTCGCCATCTAAGACGCCTGCCATCTTTTCGTAACTACGGCCCACGTCAATGATCCAAACTAAGCCCCCTTGCGCTAAAGTCGAAAAGGCCAATTGGTTCATGACGACCGACTTACCCGAACCCGGTTTACCGACGATCGTCATCGAGTAGTTGCCACTTTGGTTAGCAAAAGGATCGACGTGCATGACTTGTCCGCGTCGCCCGATTAAGGTCAATAAGGGCGTACGGCGGTGACGGTCGTCTCGAGCGCCAGTCCCTTGCCATTCGGTCATGATCGGTGACCCATAGAGTCCCGTCGCCAAAGTGCGTCGCTGCAGTCGGCACGCTTGCTTTAAGTCTTGCGCCATCAAGGGGCCAGCCGCCATGGGTAAACTCGCCAATAAAGTCTGGGCATGTAGGCACGTTGTGCGACGCATTTCTACGCCCACCTTACGCGCAATGGTTTGTGCGGCATGAACAGCTTCGGCTTCGTTGCCAGATGGCGCCAAAAGAACCATTTGGTGTGATACACGCGCTAAGCCGCCTTCGGTTTGAATGCTTTTGACGGCAATCGTCCACTGCTGCGCCTTTTCGGGGTACCACGGTGACAACTGCGAAATCGGAGTCTTAGACATCTGCATTGCACGCATACGATGGCCTTCAGCCTTGACGCGTTCGCTTGCGCTATCTAATAAGCTGATAAGGGTGGTCATCAAAAAGGGGCAGGGGATTTGACTTCCGCCTCGCGTTGATTCACCTAAAAGCCCAGTAGCGGTCAACAAAGACCACTTGCGTTCTGGATACGACTCCACCGTCAAGCCCACAGCATGTACGCTATTGTCTTCATGGGTTTCGCCACGCACGTGTGACGAATCACTAAAGCGCACATGGTGCTTCGTGACCGTGACTTCAGTATCCGCACGCATGATTTGTGCTGACGGTGACTCAAACAAATTGGCGGCTGGGCGGACAAACTGTTGCGCACGCACGCTTTGCGGGTTCAAGAGTTCAGCTGCAGTACCCACTAAGGTATGCGCATCCCAGTGACCCATAAAAAGCCCGGATTGCTCTAACACAGCCGTGATCGCGCGACGTGCCGTCAAGGTTGCTTCGCGAAGCTTTTCGTCCAAGGGGTTGGCGCCTGGCATCACTACCGACAACCACACACGCCAATGACGAATCACAACAGGAGCACCCGGTGTAATCTGGTGACGTGCGCCTCGATTCAAATTCGCCATGGCGCTCTTAATCGCCGCATGCATGAGGCTACGCGCATTGTCCGTTAAGGGCGTAAAAGCATCAGGCTGATGGGCGTCTGGCATCATGAGTTCTGTAAGCCCTTCAATCGCCGGTGACGCATAGGCCGTGATCGCAACCGTGGCGTTAGGGGGGAGTGCTGTTGTGATACCCAGTAACGACTTTTCCATTTCGTCGGTGACGCCCGTTTGCGGAAAGATTTCGATCGTGAAACCTAAACCTTCAGCTTCTTCTGGGCGCTTGCCTTTTAAGATGAAAAGGCCATCGTCCGTGACGGATTCCCACGGCAAAAAGCTACTCAACCGATCAACCTTAGCAACGTCGCCATGCCTAAAGCCAGGCATGCCGCTTTCAACCGTCAAGTTAGACCTGGTACTAAAAAGCGCCTTCAAATGTTTGATGAGAGTCATTAGCGACTCCCGCCATTCGTCACTTGTGAGACGAGACGACCGTGTTCGGTGGCTGCGACGACGCCTAAACGATCATTAGGCTCTGTTGTGTCGTCAGGCAAGTCGTCCACGCTATCGTCTTCTGAAATAGGTTTAGCTTCTTGAAAACGCTTTTCAATAAAGACAGTCCCTTCTAACGCCTTACGTTTGGCCGTTTGAAAGGCGCGTGCGCCTTGGCCATAAGCTTGAGGGGTGACGGTAGTGGTTTCGGTTGGGGTTTGTGCGTCGTAGGCAAAAGCGCGACGTTCAATCGCTGTATAAGGGAGTTGCACCACGGCTCGACGGTTGTCGGCCAAATCCGCACGACGGCGTGCAGATGCCCAACGCGCATCAAAGGCGCGCGCATGGATCTTTTCGCCTTCATGAAAGTCGCCTTCGTCATCGGTCCAAGGGGCCATCCAAATCGTGACAATCACTTCTGGGACGCGTGCGGGCGTGTGCGACATAGGACGTAAGACGGGACGCGCCTTTTGTTTCGGCTTTGTTACCCCTAACGGTGTCGTTTCGACGGTAGGTTGGTGGGCAGTTTGATGGACTACTTGATCAGGGGTTTTGTCTGTCGCATGGATAGCCCTGGCT
>Reba_p2__coassemble_2895_pt1 | contig 6353 bp, 4 predicted proteins | sample Reba_p2__metabat2_high_PE_032 | metagenome-assembled genome bin Reba_p2
AACGCCCTGACCTCTTCCTACTCATCACTCTCCTGTTTCAACTCTGCAAAAAATTCGACATGTCGAACTTTTTATGAAGTTTCGCTCCATCATTAGATTCGTTTGTTCATCCTCAGCAAGGGAATAGTTCTCAGCCCTTTTTCCAGAATAGAACCACAAACAAGAAAACCGCCCGAGCGTTTGATCCACCCGAGCGGTTTAAATTATCTAATCCAAGGTACATCCCTGGATCATTAGGTTGAATTTTCAGAACAGGTTAAAACGCATAGCGAGCGCCGATCGTCCACTTCCAGTTTTCATTAACGTCGCTGCCGGCCGTCTTTTCAAGGTCAACGAATGTGTAGGCATTCTTGGCCAACTTAAAGTTCGCACCAATGCCGTATTCAATCCACGTGTCGCCAAGTTCTTCCTTGAGGTGAGACGTGTTAAGACCGGTCACATTGTTGTACTTGGAGGCGGTTGCTTCCATGTCACCCATAAAGTCATGAAGGACAGCCACGCGAGCGTAGATGTTGCCCTTCTGTTCTGGGAAGTAGAAGCCACCACGAACACCAACTCGACCAATCAGACTGTCATAGTCATCTTGTTCGACCTTGACACCATTATCAGCCACAAAATCATCACCCATGATGCGACCGTAGGTTACGCCAACAGAAGGTTCGACGAAGCCAAGGATATTAAAGGCATAATGCCAACCCGTTTCAGCTGAAATGCTGAAGGCATTGTTGTCGAAATCACCCTTCATCGAGCCGGACGTAAAATCGTTCGATAGGCGAGAATACTTGCCAATCAAGTCGACGAAGAGACCGTTGTCAGCCAGGTACGTACCATAGAGCGACAAGCCGTACATCTTGTTGTCGCTTTGGCCACGGTCAAAGGTCGAAGAACCGTCAGTATAGGAGAAGGCTCCACCGACCTTCCAACCTGCGCCGATGTCATAATCGGAACCCACCTGGATCGTTGTGTTCTTGGCCTTCACAGACTGTACACCATACTCCTGTTCAGAACCATAAATACGAGCCCAGGCACCTACCGTTCCTTCGGCGTCACGCAACTCACCCATGCGCTTCAAAAGCGTGTCGGTTTCATGACGCCACTGAACAGCCGAGAGAGCAGCGATGGAGCTGTAGCCGTCGAGTTTGGAGTTGATAGCTTGAGTGATCGTACCTCGATTACCCGCTTCATCAACCTCTTGTTGGATTGCCCCAATGACATCACCTTCGGCGACATTCAAAGTTTTAGTTAATTTAGAATCACTCGTCGTCGTTATTTTTTCATTTAAGGACTGCAGAACAGTATCAGCATCTTTCACGTTATCCGATGTAAAACCGGTCGCAGTAACGTTTAACCGCACCTTATCACTGACAGAATTCTTAATGGATAACGTACCTGACGCAATGGTCTGATCATCATTGAGGATAGAAGCTACAGCAATATTACCTCCCGTTCCCTTCAGACTATCCACCAAGACCTCTTGAGTGGCATCGCCTGCAAGATTGACAATACCATCTTTGATCTCTAACACGTTAAGGAAACTGTCCCCATCAGTCGTCCATTCGGCCTTGTTGCTAAGTTTGAGTTCCATGCCTGTAACGTCATCTTTACCGGTAGGTGGATTACCCATTTTCTCAGCATTGCCATGCCAGTACGAATCTGGACGATCAAGATTAATGATGACATTTGCATCAATGGGGGTGCCAGAAGTTTGTTCGTTATAAGCAAATGCAACGCCGCCATTCATTTGAACCTGAGAGCCTCCCTTGGGATTAATCTCTACCAAAGAATAGCCACGAGAAACAATGGCATACGCATTAGCACCTGCCGCAGTGTTAACCTCCAAGTCGCCATTTACCTGAACATGGCCACGGCCATAAGCCATGATGGCAGCAGAACCATCTGGCTTACCCTTGACGTTCAACACCATCTTTTTGGCATTGACTTCAACCTTGGATAAGAGAGGATCAGTTTTGCCGCCAAAACCTTGCGCTGCGATCCCATAAGTATCTTTGACTTGATTGCCAATGACATTGACGGTGACTGTATCTCCATTGATCTTTATATGGCCATGTTTTTGAGCAATGATCCCTGAAGTAATCTTCGTGCCACTAGAATTGTCCAACGTCGCATTAATCGTTTTGGTCGAACTACCGCCCAAAATGATTGTGTTTGCTACCGTAGCCTTTCCACTGCCGGCACGAATTGCTTGCATTTCTTCTTTTTCGTCATCAACTGTTTTTGCATTAAAAGTTAATGTAGATCCAGTCAAAGTCACAGAATGACCATTGTTGGCACTAATAAGAACATTTGTTGAATTTGAAATCGTCAAATCATCCTTGCTCGAGAAATCATTCTGACTGGCATCGATGCCTTGAATCGTCTGAGCAGAAGATGTTCCAAAAACAGAAACAACAGCAAGACCAATTAGTGATTTATTTAATCTCATGATTTGCCTCCAACCTAATGTAAGACTTTTCACACATGATCTGACTTCATTCTCACGATTGGCCGCACGATGAGCAAGACCTCATCGCAATTCTCGCTGACCCAGCTTTCGCTTTTTGACAACGCATTTCTTTAATTAGATTAGGGCACTAGTTCGCACATCATATCCAACCACTAAAATTTTGAATAATTCCCTGTTATATAAGTATTTTCCCTTGTTGCCATACTGGTACATGATAAATGTAACTTGTCTTCGTCAAGGTCCAAAAAGTTCGACATGTCGAACTTTTTAAGGCTGTCGTTAAAAAGTTGAGACTCGTTTTTTCGGACGACACGATCATTGACCCTACGCCCAAGCTAACGTCACACCACTAATGAGAGCTACCTATACCCGCACACCTTTTGGTACTCGTCAATCCATGAACAAACACGAAGACGACTATTGGTGTCAAGCCGTCCTCGTGCGTATTTGTGCGAGCAAAGAAAAACCTATCCGTTTGAAAGATGTCAAAGAAGCCTTTCGCCTCACAGATTGCCCTGCGTCTATTTATCGACAGTCAGGCCTCTGAAGCCCATTTGAATGGCCAGATGACGAAGCGTCAAGTGACGCAACTAGGGCATCTTCTGAAACGCGAAGAGAACGTTCGTTTTGAGACCAATTTTGCTTTTTTCTTAATAAAACGCCTCTCGCTGCGCGTTATTCTTAAACGACCGAATAAGAAGGCGCTTGCCATGTACGACGAAGCGCCTAATCGTTAACCCGTTCCCTGATTGAACTCCTATTCATAACTCGTCATACTGACCTAAAGCACTGGTTTGTGCATGAGACTCCACTGCTGCACAACCAGTCCGAAAGGAGATGTTATGAAATTACTACCTTATGCCATCCTTCTTTTAGGCTCCTCACTGATCCTCTCGTCAGCACAGGCAGCTGACCAGAAGTTTGGGGCTGATCGCCATCAAGCATTGGGGCTCACATGTGAAGTCTGTCACGGTCCTGACAAAGCTAACCCGAAGGAAGTGACGATCGAAACGTGTACACAGTGCCACAACACCAAGGACCTCGTTGAAAAGACGAAAAACGTTAAGGGTGCTAATCCTCATACGTCTCCTCACTATCAAGATCAGCTTGACTGCACGAACTGCCATATGCAACACGAAGAAAGCGTTGACTTCTGCGCTCAGTGCCATCAGTTCGACTTCAAAGTGCCCTAACCGATTGCTCAGGGTTTCTTAAAAGACTCAACACCGATTGAGTCTCGATTGTTGAGTTCGCCATGACCATAGACCAACAGCCTTATGACGAACTCGCCATCACTAAAGGAGTGTGTTATGACCAATCAGTCTCGTCGTCAGTTTTTAAGCCGCAGCGCCCTCTTTGGTGCCGCTACCGCTGCTGCCGCGGTTTCCGCCCCTGCGTTCTCTGGCGAAATGCCGCAAAAGTGGGATGAAACGACCGGTCTCTTGATTATCGGTACGGGTTTTGCTGGTTGCGCCGCTGCGCTTGAAGCGCACTACCTCGGTGCCAAGAAGGGCGACATTATGCTCGTCGACAAGATGCCGACGCCGGGTGGTAACTCCATTATTAACGGTGGTGTGGTCGCTGCCGCAGGTACCGACATGCAAAAGAAGGACGGCATTAAGGACTCGGCCGACCTCATGTATAGCGACATGTTGAAGTCTGGCGGTGGTTTGAGCCACCCTGCACTCGCTCGCCGTATTGCTGACGAATCTGTCGCCAACTACGAATGGCTCCGTGACAAGGTCGGCGTCAAATTTAAGGCCGTTGTTTATCATGGCGGTCACTCCGTCAAGCGTAGTCATGCCACGATGAATAACTCGGGCTCTGGCTTCGTGCTTCCGATGCTCGAAAAACTCAAAGAGTTTGGCATTGAACCGCGTCTTCGTGTGATCGTTGACCAGATCATCGTGAACGACAAGAAGGAAGTCGTCGGCGTGAAGGCTCGCACGGGCTATCGCTTTGGCAAAGAAAATTCTGGCAAGGTTGTCTACATCCGCGCCACGAAGGGTGTTCTCATTGCTGCTGGCGGCTTCTCTCAGAACGTTAAGTTCCGCATGTCTCAAGACCCGCGCCTAAACGAAAAGTTCACGTCTACGAACCATCGTGGTGCTACGGGCGAAATGATCATGGAAGCCCAGGAAATCGGTGCCAATACCGTTCAGATGGACTGGATCCAGTTGGGTCCATGGACATCGCCCGACGAACAGGGCTTCGGCGTTGCGCCGCTCTTTGTTGAGTCGACCGTGGGTTATGGCCCGATGATTGACCCTGAAACGGGTAAGCGCTTCATAAAAGAAACCGGCAACCGTAAAGTGCGCGCTGACGCCATCGTTGCCATCGGTCATCCGTGCTTGATTTACACCTGCGAAGCCAACGTGATGGGTGAAATCGTCGGTCGTAACATGACTGAAAAACTCTTTGACCACGCCATGAAAACGAACGTTGTTCGTAAGTTCGCAACGCTCAAAGAAATGGCCGACTTCTACAAGATCCCGTACGATCAGCTCGAAAAGACCAACAACACGTTCAATGGCTACATGAAAGCCAAAGAAGACCCGGACTTTGGTTGCCAGTTCTTTGACAACTCTAAGCCCAACGTTGAAGGTCCCTTCTACGTCGTTCGTCTCTGGCCGCGCGTTCACCACTGCATGGGCGGTCTCGAAATCAACGACAACGCTCAGGTCTTGAGTGTTCGCGGCGAACCGATCAAGGGGCTCTACGCTGCTGGCGAAGCCACGGGTGGTGTGCACGGCATGGTGCGTTTAGGCTCGGTGGCTGTGGCTGACTGCATGATCTTCGGTCGTATTGCTGCTCGCCACATGATGAAGAACTAACACCTTCTTCTTGACCTAACAGGATCCGACGGGTGACAATCTTCGCTTACGCATGAGACGAAACATTCACCCGTCTCACAAACGCTTTGGATCCTTCAGGTAGGCCGATGAGTCTCATCACTCGTTGATTCATCGGCCACGCTATCAATCAAAAGGAAAAGAACAATGAAGAAATCTCTACTCGTTTTAGCCCTCGCAGGCGCACTCTCGGCTGGTGCATACGCTGCTAACGTTGAAATGTACGGTCTCATAGACACGAGCCTTGTCTATGTCCATACCGATGCTGACTTTGGCGAAAATGCCAAGAATGACAGCTTCACGATGGAAACCGCCCAACAGATGGGTTCTCGTTGGGGGCTTCGTGGCAGTGAAGACTTAGGTAATGGCTACAAGATTGGCTTTACGCTTGAATCTGGCTTCGAATCTGACACCGGTGCCCTTGAAGTTAAACAAGGTAACCGTCTCTTTGGCCGTGAAGCAAGCCTTAATGTTTCCGGCGACTTCGGTACCGTGTGGGCTGGCCGTATGCCAGTCTTTGGTAGCGTCTTGGGTCCCAACGGCCTCTTCCGCGCCATTGACCCGATCACGGCCAACTACACTTCTGCTTTAGGTTCGGGTTATGCCACCGCCTCCATGTGGACGCGCGTTGACAACGCCATTGCTTATCGTACGCCGACCTACTCTGGCTTGACGGGTTATGCAATGTATTCGTTCAAGATGGACAATGAAAAAGAATCTGACTCTCACATTGAAGGCAAGGCCTCTGCTGACCGTTACACATCCTTAGCCCTTCGCTATCAGGCTGGCCCCCTTGAAGGTATCTTGGTTGGTGACATGACGGACTGGGGTAATGTATTGGGCAAAGAAAACCCAGATGACGGCTACACCGTTACGCTCGGTGGTAACTACACCTTTGACGGTGGTCTCAAAGTTTTAGCCTTCTGTCAGTACTTTGACTCGATGCGCTTGAATGCTAATGCGCGCGGTGGCGTTGCTAAAGATGGTATCTTAGCTATCACTGACAAAGCTGGCTACGGCTTTGTCGACGGCTGGGG
>Reba_p2__coassemble_4379_pt1 | contig 4382 bp, 4 predicted proteins | sample Reba_p2__metabat2_high_PE_032 | metagenome-assembled genome bin Reba_p2
AAACTGAGTATCAGAAGGCCAAATAGTTGATCAAGGGTGTCATCAAGGTTCAATCGGAGCCAATGTTGACGCCCTTTTTCTTTATGGCGCGGGCTTACTTTGTGTTGATCGCACAAGGTCTTTTCTCTATTTAAGTCGGGGCTTAAACCGTTTACGGTCGCGCGTTTCAAGGTAACTACTAAGGCTTCTCAGAGAGGGGGCAAGGTATAATGTGACAACTTCAAAAAGTGTATGAAAATGCGGACCATTTTTCATGCTTTCATACAGCATAAAACCCTCACCTCTGGAACCCTTCATGCGACCACATCGCCTCACGCAAGCCGTGGCTTGCGCGCTCGCCTCTTTATTTACTTATTCTCTCTCTGCTCAACAACTCCCCGCCGTCACAGTGGTGGGTGTAGTACCTGAATCCCAAAGCACCCCAGTTGAAGCTGGCTTTGGTGTCACGAAAAACGTCGTGACGGCCCAGGCACTACAAAATCAAAACGCCATGGACTTTAATGACACGTTGAAAAACGTCCCTGGTGTGATGACGACCTCGACCACGATGTTAGGTGGCCAGACAGGGGCTTCTTTATTTATTCGTGGGCGTGGCGCAAGCCACCCTAGTCCCGATTTGCTTGTGCAGTTTGATGGCGTGCCGCGTATGGGCGCGCTTTATGGTCAGACCATGGGTGACGGCATAGCCGTGAATACGATTCGTGACGTTGAGGTCTTTACGAGCCCCGCTCCCGTCTATTTTGGTTCAGGTTATGCGCTTGTGAATGTGAAGCCTGCCTTCATGGATCAAGACGGGCGCTTTGGCGAAATCACGCTCGCTGGTGGTTCACACCAGAGCTTTAGAGAGTCTTTGACCGCAGGTGTCAAAGAAGGTGCTTTTGACTTCTATGCCGCACAAAGTTGGTTGTCAACCGACGGGCATCGAGATCATTCGCGTGCCAATCAACAAAACTACTACGTTAATATGGGGCTCGCGCTGAATGACCATTGGGAAGCGCGCCTCTTAGTCAATCAAGTCTATGGTCAGACGCAAGAGCCATTAAGTACGCTAGATCGCGATCCCACGAATCAAGACGCGTCGCTGCCGCGTTATGACACCAGCTCGACCTTTACGACGGTTTCACTTAATCACCAGTATGATCGTACCGAAGGTTACGTAAAGGTCTATTGGAACGACACGTCCTTTGACATTAAAAACGAAATTTTTGGCCAAGCCGATTCAGAACAAAAGATTCGACTCTATGGTCTACGTGCACGCGAAACCTTGCTTCCGACCGATCAAACCGAACTGATGTTTGGGTTCGATCTTGATCGACAGGTCCTTCAGAATTCGCAACTCAAGAAAACGACAGGCCAAACATCTGTCTGGGATTTTCCAGACGTGACCGTCTTTTCGCCCTACGGCGCGCTTAGCCACTTGGTGGGCGACGAAGCATCGTGGTGGGTTAAGCCTAGCGCTGGTCTCAGGTGGTTCCACAATAATCTCTTCGGTAATCAGACGGCACCGCAGGCGGGCTTGACAATTGGATACGCTGAGACGTCGTTATCGTTTGATTATGCCCGTGGCGTCAACTATCCCTCACCCGTGGTTTTGCAAGGGGCATTGCACTCTGGCAAATGGGCTAGCGTTAAGCCCGAAATCGTTGACCATTATGAAATTCGCTTGTCGCACGATTGGGCTCAGGTTGCTTCAACGAGTGTTGCTGTCTTTGAAGACCGTGGCCGCGATCGCTTCCGTGCCTTTATGGGCGGGAACCAAGCTTGGCTTAATCAGATGAACGATCCCATTGGTCGCTATAAGATTACGGGCGTTGAAGTCGCGGGTACCCTAAAGCCCGTGGAGTCCCTATCAGTCTTCGGGTCGGCGACCTGGATGAAGGTAAGTGCCACGGGAGCGGATCACAAAACAGCGACGCATCTACCCTATACGCCCAAACTCATGATGAAGGCTGGGGTTGATTGGACGTTTATGCCCCGTACTCGACTTTATGCCGATATTCAGCATATGCGAGACGTTTATGCGGGTACCACAGTTCGTGGTGGTCCCGACCCGTTTGTCATGAAAGATGGCACAAAACTCAAAGATATTACGCTCCTTAATGCGCGTTTAAGCCGAACATTTGATGATTCGTCTTGGTCTCTCAAGGATTCGGAAGTCTTTATTGCCGTTGATAACCTGTTAGACCATCAATATTGCTACCAAGATGGCTATCCGATGCCAGGCATGACCTGGATGGTCGGGACAACCCTTCGTTTTGAATAAACAATCTTAAGGACAACCATGGCACAAACGAACGCTAAAGCGCATTTTTTTGATGAACATGCTCAAGGGTGGGAAGAACGAAACTATCCCCCTGAAGTACGCGCGCGTCTTGTGCCATTGGTGGCGTCTTTCCCTCTCAAAGACGGTGACACCGTCCTAGATGTGGGTTGCGGCGAAGGGGTGTTGGTGCCCTACTTGCGTGAGCATGTAGGTGAGTCCGGTCGTCTGATCGAACTTGATCCTTCTGAGGTTATGCTCCGAGGGGCAGCCAAAAAGGATCATGGACGACCCTGGTTATTAAAAGCCGCGGTGGAATCGATTCCCCTACTTTCGGAATCTATCGATACGGTGATTGCCTTTGCGTGTTTCCCGCATTTTGAAGATGCCAAACGTGCAGTTCAAGAAATGTTCAGAGTCACCAAGGCTGGGGGCTATGCGGTCGTAGCTCATCTATTAAGCCGCGAAGAACTTCGACAGCATCATGCACAACACTTTCAGGTTGAGCATGACGTCTTGCCTGATGACCTAACGATGCGTACGCTCTTTGAAGCCGCTGGTTGGCGTGATGTCACGATTGAAGAGGCTCCTGGGCTTTATCGTCTTGTAGCGCGTAAGCCTTAAAGCGAGGGATTTATGGATCGTCGTGCTTTATTAAAAGGTTTATTGAGTGCCTGTGCGTATTCGTCGTTAGGTGCTTCGTTGGGGCTATGGTCTCAGAGCGTGTTTGCGCAAAAGGCTTATTCGAATGTAACAAACGAGACGCCTACGCGATTTGTGGTTGGGACGTCGCTTATTGCCGATATTTTGTCTGACCTTTTGCCTGAGGCCAAGATCTTGACCCTTTCGCAAGGGTCAAGCTGTCCAATACATGGCGATATGAAGTCTCAAGATGCCTTTGCTGCCTCTGAAGCCGACATGATTTTGATTCATGACTTTCAGAAAAAGATTCCAGCAATCCATGGCGTCTTAAGAGCCGCGGCGCATCCTGGATTAAGGTTAGAAACCCTCCAGTTAGTTGGTAATTGGATGACGCCACCCGTTCAAAAAGCCGCCTCGCAAATGATCGCTCAATGTTTAGTCAAGGCGTTTCCCGCGATCACGGCGTTGGTTGAGGCGAATCTCGCCCAGCGTCTAATTAAAATTGATGCGTTAAGCTTGGAACTCGAAACAGAGTTAGCGCCGATGCGTGGCCGGCGAGTGATTGCTTCTGGACGTCAAGCGGACTTTTTGACCTGGGCTGGTTTTAAGGTCGAGGCCACCTATATGACAGCACAAGACTTGAGTCCGATGGCGCTCATTCAATTGATTCGTTTAGGGCGTGATAAAGGGATTGTGGCTGTTATTGATAACCAACAATCGGGCGCAGATTTGGGGGGCGCTTTAGCGTCTGAATTAAAGATTCCGCATGTGACACTTTCGAATTTCCCAGTCCCTAATAGCCACGAGTCGACCTTCTTTACGCTCTTAAAGGCCAACGTTGATCGCTTGTCGGCGGCTACCTCGAAGGTGGCTCAACACCCATGATGCCGTCTGCAAAACCCTTAGCCGAACTTCAACACGTGACCGTGCGAGCTCGGCATCAAACCATTTTGTCTGACGTATCGCTTTCAATCCAGTCAGGCGCCTTCATGGGGTTGATTGGTCCTAACGGAGCTGGCAAATCAACCCTCCTCGGGCTTTTTAATGGACTCACTAAGGCGTCCAACGGCCATGTGCTATTTGAAGGCTCGGCTTTGACGCCGTTTACACAACGTCGGTTTCGACTTGATATTGGGTATGTGTTTCAGTCAATCCCTGTTGACAAACAAATGCCCGTGACGGTCTTTGAAACGGTGCTCTCGGGTACCTTTGGTCGCTTAGGGCTTTTTAGACGACCGGGTAACCAAGAACGAAGACTTGCTCTAAAGTGCCTTGAGGCTGTTGGTCTTCCTGATTTGGCCGATCGGCCTTTGGGTGCCTTGTCGGGTGGCCAATTGCAGCGTGTCGCGATTGCTCGCGCATTAGCCCAACGCCCTAAACTCCTTTTGCTTGATGAACCGACGTCAGCTTTGGATTGGGAAGCGCAGCGCGCCATTTTGCATTTAATTGCTGACTTACAAAAGACCTATGGCTTTGCGGT
>Reba_p2__coassemble_4385_pt1 | contig 4376 bp, 1 predicted proteins | sample Reba_p2__metabat2_high_PE_032 | metagenome-assembled genome bin Reba_p2
GGATTTAGCTTCTTCGAGTAATTGATGAAGGTTTTGACCATCTACGGAATACTTATACTCAAAAACCCAACGGCAGTTGCAAACTTCGACTTCAAGGTCGCTTCTACCGCGTGCATAGTGAACTTCGATCTCTGGTCTCAATGAGAGTGAGTAGAGAAGCATTTGGAAGCATGAACGGAAAGACGACTCATCAGTGATGATAAACCGATGGTAATCGAAAGCATTGACGACATCATTAAAACATTTGATGACGTTATGCACGGTTTTGGTGGCCATTGCTTCAATAATATCAATCGCGTCGAACTGTGGATTATTAGTCAGGATCTGAGCTGACAGTCGTGCCATCGAAGCGCGTACTTCTTGATTAGGATAACCAAGTGAGAGTCTCCCAAAAGCGTCGATGCTTTTGATGGTTAAATAGCCCGCTTGTTGGAATAAAGTAATTTCATTAATCGCGCGCGCATTTGTTTTCGTGAATGAGTCTTCATCGAAATCTATGGCCGATCTTAAGTCTTGGCCGGTCACTAGAATATTGTTTTCAAGGTTGATGAAGTCTGGCATATTCCGGTTGAGTAAATGTTTCAACAGGAATCTTGGCTGTCCGGCTGTTTCGTACCAGTAGTTTTCAAAGCCGTTTTGAGGCGACATAAGAAAGCGCATGACCGACCACGGGCAAAACACATGCGAGGAGGCTTGTGAATCGAAACAAAAGCCATCGTAGTATTTTTTCATCTCACCGATCAATTTTTCAACGCTCATGCCAAGCGTGTTGGATGCTTTTTGGAGATGCTCACCAAAGTGTTGAGTGAGTTCGTCTTCAGTGAAGCCAAGGAGCGTTCCGAATTGCGGTTCAAGTGTCACATCAACCAAGCTATTGAACCCTGAGAAAATACCCGTGGAAGTGAAACGGGTAACACCAGTCAGGAAAAGGAACCGAAACGATCCTTCGTTAGATTTCAGGATATTGAAGAAAACCCGAAACTCATCGCGGACGTTGCTGAAGAGTTCAATATCATCAAGAGATTGTGTCAATGGCGCATCGTATTCGTCAATCAAGATCACCAACGGTTGACTTTTGCGTGATTGAAGCCAAACGTCAAACTGATTTTCAGGATGTGTGATGCTGTGCGGATCATACTGATACCCGATACTTGAGAATTGGGATTGGATGTAATTCCAAAATCTCTCCCTAAATTCCTCAATTGTCTTGAAGCTAGAAGGACTTTTAGAAAAATCGAGCTGAACGACATCATAAGTTTGTTCGTGCCAAAGCTTTTCTATCTTAAGTCCTTTAAATTGTTTAACACCTTCTTGAAACAATGTTCTAAGTGTGTTTGTTAACAAGGTTTTGCCGAACCTGCGAGGGCGCGTTAGTAAAACTTGGTCGCTGTACTGAGTGGCTAACACGCCGATGAGATCAGTTTTATCGACATAGACGAAATTTCTTGTTTGAAATTTCGAGAATTCGGTAATGCCGACTTGTAATGTTTTACTGGTCTGGGCCATGCTCTTTTTCTTCAATACTGACAATTTTTTGTATTTTGACAGACTGGGGACGTGATAGTTTGTTGTGAGAGGCTTGTGTTTGGCCAAAGCTATACTTCTCAAAGTAACATTTCACTGAAAAAATCCCTTAGGGGTTCTAATTGGCTTAATGACCGAGTGAGTTTAGCCGGTTTTCGTACTTGGGAGAATTGTATCCGGTGGCTATGCCATGATTATTTCTTAATCATAGCCCTTCTAAGATGACCGAGTATGATTGGTGGCGCTTGGGTGAATGCGATCGCTCGATAAAGAAACAACCGACACCACATTGATTAATGCAGCGCCGGTTGCTTCAGCCTGGAATCGATACCATCAAGGAGATAAAGCGGACAGAGATTGGATAACTGTTGATTCACCATCGGTCTCTAGTTTCGTTCTGAAGATCGCTCCTCTCATCCTGGCTAAGGATCTGCAGGACGTTATTTATGGTGAAAGCGAACGGGACACGCAAGGGTGTTGTCCAATCTTGTCCGTTTGACCGTTATCTTATGCTTCTTAAAGCGGTTTGAGTGTTAAGGCTTTTGAAAAGAGAAGTCGCAGATGATAAAAGTCATTGAATGCCATAGGCTTTACATATAGCTTCGCTATTGATTCTAAGAGTGACGTTTCTGTAGAGGAGGGTAGAGGCGTAACGTCATTTCGTGAACTGAAAGGCGTCTAGCACGATTCAATACGCATAGCGTCTTCCACAGGAAAGTGGCTTGATCGTCTGGTTGTGAAGCGCGATGGCAGCTAGTTGGCCAAAAAGCTAAATAGCCGATGAGATAGCGTTTTAGAAAGTCGATATAGCTGAAAAAAAGCGGTCCCAACCGAGCTACTAGTTGGGACCGCGTACGTGAAGATGGTTAGCATGTCGAATGAGGTTTCAGGTTCAACATGCCTAAATCTTTCGCGTGGAGCATATTATGCACGATTTGCAACAAAAGTGTTAACGGATTGATCGAAGAATGGTCATTTTGACGTCACGGGTCTAATTTTGACGGTGTTTTGGGTGGCATTTGGTCGGCTGAGGATCTTTGTGATGGTTGTGAGGTTGATTTTTTGAGGCTTGTGAGCGCAAAGTTTTGCGTGAAGACCTATTTGGTCAAGGCACTGACAAAAGCGAGATGCGTCGACGTGAAAGCGCTGAAATTGATCAGACGAGTCAATACAAACAAAAGCGTCTGAATTGGTATGGGGAGATTTGAAGAAGGAGGGATGAAGAACACCGAGTGGTGTATTGGTCATCCGACACCACCCCAGAAGGAGTATCGTACCAGGAGATTTCTAGGGTGGTGCCTGATGTTTCGTTGTAGGTAAAGAAATATACACGATAAAGTGTCTATTTACCACAGCAATTGTAAAATTTGATAAAAAAATTTTGAGAGTGGCTAAAAACTGTGCAGTAGCACTGTTTTTTAAAGTTGCTTTAAAGCTTAAACAGGTGCGCTCAGGTGTTTATCTCGTGTGGCTCCAAAAGGCTTGGCGTTATTTTGACGTTAGGGATTTCGTCTGCTTTTCGTGATGCTGCTTTTTAATTGCGTCATCGTTTGACCATGCTAGGTGGAGAATCGTCATAACAATGTTTTGATGATGACTCTAAGGAATGCACAGTGTTTTTATCGACAATTCAGCCTTTGGCCGTTTGGAAAGAGATTGAGACTAAAGGTGTTTATCGTGCGGATGAAGCGCAGATAGAGATGCTACCTGATTTTGAACATGCCTATCGATGGCTTGTTGAACAGATGGAAATCAAGATTGGTCCACGTCCTGAAGGTGTGACGTGGCCAGTTTGGGCTTGGTACATGCATCGAAATCGTAAAGGCCGATTGGATTTACGCCGAGAAGAAAACTGGTGTGATGAGCCTTCTGTCTGTATTGAGTGTGAGATACCAGACGACCAAGTCGTCTTGTCGGATTTTATTGCGTGGCATTGTGTCCTCAATCGGTCGTCGTGTCTTTTTGAGCAAGAGCTCGACGAGGCATTGGATCTGGTCATTGAGCGTTCGAGCGACGAAGTAGCGCAGCGCTTAAAAGAAGCGACGTGGCCTAATATTTCTAATATCTCCAAACAACCAGGTAACCGTTGGATTGGTGAGGTTGAGGACATTCAGGCGACTTTTTGGGAATTGAGGCGTGAGCAAGTGCTGAGTGTACGGCCTTGCAGAGTGTATAAAAGGCCTCGGATTTAGAAGTGGTGTGTTGTTAAGGTGACTCTGGTTGGATCAGGGTTTTAGGTATGTTCTATCATTGATTGATGGGCGGTTGTAAGCCTTCAACGCGATGGTCTTGGCATGATCATCAGAGCTTGTGGATTGAGATCTCAAGGTGAGGTTAGGTGGTTTAAAAAAAATTATCTAAGTAAGCAAAAAATATTTGTCATTTGACAGGGTTTATGCTAATATTCGTCTTGCCTCTGGTGGGGCGATCATAGATGGTTCGATAGGAAAGCCAACCTGAGAAAACTTGGGTTGGCCTTTCTTTTTTATGAGAGCTTATAAACTCTCCATCGGCTCTTTGTGATCGTCTAATTTCACTTTATGTCGGTGAATACCAGTGGGCGTTAATCACGTTAGGTTTGAGCGTGATTACCTTTCTGGTTTGATTTGTGGTCTTGATGGATAGGCACGTCGATAAGGGTGGTTTTGGGCATTGTTGTCATGGGTGAGAGCGTTTGATAGGCGCTTAGACAACAGCTTTGTGGTGACGCCCTTAAATTCACGAGTTTTGTTAGATGTTGTTTTCTGAGAGTTGCAACGAGGGCAAACTAGTGATTCGATGAAAACCTATCCAGTCGGATAGATCACAGATCTTTGAGCCAACTAGGGGAGACTCTAGTTGGCTTTTTTTTA
>Reba_p2__coassemble_4654_pt1 | contig 4141 bp, 5 predicted proteins | sample Reba_p2__metabat2_high_PE_032 | metagenome-assembled genome bin Reba_p2
TAATTGATTTCACAAAGACAAATGATGCTTTTGATGCTATTCAGGCGTTTTAGTTTCGGATGGTAGATTTAGCAGATTTTGAGGAACGGTTATGCACTTCGCCCGTGTTTTTCCAACCGTAAGAGCGACCCCAGACGGCAGACGGTCCGTAATTGTCATAGGTGTGATTAATAGCCTTGGCCGCAATTTTGATCGCTTCATTCCACGTCACACGCACGAAGGGCTCTTGACCGCGCCCGGCTTTCGTAGCAAACGGATCACGATCTTCTCTAAATGCGCGTAAGTAGCCTAAACGCACTTTAGGATAGAGCGAACGCTTATAGTTTTGACGACTCGTCATGTAATCATCCATACGAGGCGACGGCTTTTGATCTTCGGGGATGGGCGTCAATGCCCAATTGTCTGAGTCAACCTGGGTGGCTTTTGCGATGCCCCAATGGGCAGCGATATGACGAGTCTTGGGTTCGGGAGTAACGGTTTGGTCGCTTTTTGTCATGACAAATATTCCAAAAGCCGCCTTAAGACGAAGTCAATGACCTCTCTCAAGACGGCTTTGATCAGCCTACTTTAAATAGATTGTCTCTTCTTAGAAGACCGGCAAGACACCGCCTTGGTACTTCTCTTCGATGAACTGCTTAACTTCAGGCGACGTGATAGCCTTCTTTAACTTTTGGAAGGCTTCCTTCTTGTCGTCCCCTTCACGCACAGCCACGACATTACCAAAGGGCGAGGTCTTTTCTTCTAACGCAATGGCGTTCTTGGCAGGATTAAAACCCGCTTCAAGTGCGTAGTTTGCGTTAATGACCGCAGCCGTCACATCGTCCAAAGCACGGGGCAACAGAGCCGGTTCAAGTTCTAAGAACTTCAGTTTCTTTGGATTGTCGACGATATCAGCGGGACCTGCAAGAAGTGTTGCGCCCTCTTTCAATTTAATAAGACCGGCGTGCTCGAGCACCTTCAGCGCACGACCTTCGTTCGTGGGATCAGACGGAATCGCGATCTTAGCGCCGTTAGGGATGTCAGCCAGACTCTTAGCGGTCTTCGAATACAAAGCCATCGGTTCCAAATGGACGCTCACCAAAATATGAAGGTTGAGGTTCTTTTGTTTGACCATTTCTTCGAGGTATGGAATGGTCTGGAAGTAGTTGGCATCGATGTCACCACTATCGAGGGCCAAATTCGGCTGAATGTAATCATTAAATTCGATGACTTCAAGATTGACGCCTTCTTTGGCAAGCTGCGGTTTAATGAAATTCACGACATCAGCGTGCGGTACAGGCGTAACACCGATACGGAGCGTAGTGTCAGCGAGCGCACTGCCAGAAACGAACGTTAAACTAATGGCAGAAGCCAAAGCGATGGGTGCAAAAAGGCGGGAGAATTGCATGTTGAGTCTCCAAGATGTTGAATTGCAAAACAAAATGTTGTGTTTTAACCAGGGACATAACTGGCCGTTTGCAGAAACATCAGATAGGCATCGCGCTAAAAATGAATGATGCGCGCCTCTCAGAGGGTTGGAGGTTGCCTTGTCTGGAGAATGTTCGCCAACTTAAAGAGCCTCTCAGGTTTTAAGTTGGTGAGCCTGATCACGTCAGGCGTTTCCGTTTCGGACTTCTCTCAGAAGCCGTGAGTTAACTTTATCAGAGCAAGAGGCGTTATGGGAGACACATGTCAAGCTTTGCGCCAAAAACTGACGAATGTTTGAGGTATTACTTGTGCATTGAGAGGGTTGTCTTAGGGAGATGTGCTCAGAGACTAATGTTTGGTTTGTGAATTTGATGGAGATGTGTGGCTATATATGTGTTGGCTCCTTGATGCCTTCTTCAGCTGACTGATTTCATGGCTCTAAGAAAAAGTTTGCCCGGCTAGATAACCTAACCGGGCATGGTTATTCAAAGTGCGTTAAAGACTTTAGAAGGCATAGTTGAGACCAACTTTACCACCGATAGACGACGTGCCTTCCTTACCGCCACCGAGCAACAAGTCTGCGTTAAGCGTCATGGCGCCCTTACGTGCTAAGAGACCGAAGTCTGCTTGCACTGGACTAGTGTCAATGACCGTTTGGTCGACGCCACCCATCGAGATTTCTTTGTCACCGAAGGTCGGTACAAAGGCAACCTTGAAGTTCGGTGCCAAGGACCAGCCGTCAACCTTTTGATCAACTGCCGTCACACGAAGCGCGATCGGCATCTGCACCAACGTTTGGCTTTGGTCATCCACACGCACGGTACCAGCGTTAAAGCCATCCGTTTCGAGGCGAGAGAAGCGCAAACCGACGCTCGGGATGAAGGCGAAGTTACCTGCCGTCATTTCGTACTGTGCACGAACGCCAGCCGAATACATCTTGGCATCCACGTCAACGTTGAGTGCTGCTTGGCTCGACGTGATTTCGTTTTCTGACTGGATGCGCTCAATTTGAGGCGAATCGAGACCAAGGGATTTCAACTTAACAGTTACAACGCAAGGCGTAATACATTAACAATTGCTCGGGATTCGGACTTAACTGAAAATTTAGATTTGAATAGAACCTGATCAGTGATGGCGTGAGAGGATGTACCACAAGTCCCCAAATGCCGCTAGTTTCACTGACTTTTAATGTTTGCCTAATCGCATTGATGACTAAAGCTCGACCAAGTCCTTGCCCTTCATAGTTGGTATCAACTGCTAAACGGCCCAACAGCATACAAGGTATGGCTGGAGGCGCTTTTTTTTGCAAACTGGCAGGGAGATCACGAGTCATAATCGCAAAGTTCGACAAGGTATAGTAACCGGCCAATTTTCCTGTGGTTAGACAAAATGTCGCATACGTTCTGCTATAACCTTCCTCTTCATTGTGAAGCGCCCATTGACGCAACCATTGATTCATTGCCTCAGAATGTGAAACAAATGTTTTAAAGGAAGGCTTCATCTCAGGTGAGATAGGAACAGGCCGCGTAAATTGCATCACTTGCTCCAAAACTCTTCTTCTTCTGCTAGTAACTTCTTCTCAAACTCAACATCTTTTGCTGTTTTTCCATGAGAAAAATAAGTCCACATTTCCTCAAAGTCTTGCGAATCAACTATGGCTGTGGCCTTGTCAGCCAACATAGACTCTAGGGCTGGAAACATGATCGAGCGCACCAAATCAGCTTTGGTACGACCTGTTAATTTTGCGACGGAAGAAAACAAGCGCTCCTCATCTGGCAAGAGACGCATAGTGAAAAGATTAGTTCCCATGATAAAACCTCTAATGTAAACGTCATTATTTTAGATCTTTGTATATACAACGTCAATACTAAATCAGTGGATCTTGGTCACAGAAAAACCGCAGGAAGCCCATGATTAATCAACCTGTTGTACTTTGATGTTTATACAAACGTATGACTCAGAACGGATCCGTGAGGCCGTTTAAGCTGGAGTAGCAATCGGATTTGACGTTGTTGCCTTAGGGAGATGTTCTCAGAGACTAGTTTTTGGTTTGAGAATTTGTTGGGTGTGTGGCTTTATATATGAGGGCTCGAAGATGCCTTCATCGGTTGACTGTTTTGTTAGCTCTAAGAAAAAGTTTGCCCGGCTAGATGACCTAACCGGGCATGGTTATTTAAAGGGCGTTAAAGGCTTTAGAAGGCATAGTTGAGACCAACTTTACCGCCGATAGACGACGTGCCATCCTTACCGCCACCGAGCAACAAGTCTGCGTTAAGCGTCATTGCGCCCTTACGTGCTAAGACACCGAAGTCAGCTTGCACGGGACTTGTGTCAATGACCGTTTGGTCAACCCCACCCATCGAGATTTCTTTGTCACCGAAGGTCGGTACAAAGGCAACCTTGAAGTTCGGTGCCAAGGACCAGCCGTCAACCTTTTGATCAACTGCCGTCACACGAAGCGCGATCGGCATCTGCACCAACGTTTGGCTTTGGTCATTCACACGCACGGTACCGGCATTAAAGCCATCCGTTTCGAGGCGAGAGACGCGCAAACCTACACTCGGAATGAAGGCGAAGTTACCTGCCGTCATTTCGTACTGTGCGCGAACACCAGCCGAATAAATCTTGGCATCAACGTCAACGTTGAGTGCTGCTTGACTTGACGAGATTTCGTTTTCTGACTGAACGTAAGCGAGTTCGCCAACCACCTTGAAGTCGCCCAACTTCTTCGCGA
>Reba_p2__coassemble_7609_pt1 | contig 2697 bp, 2 predicted proteins | sample Reba_p2__metabat2_high_PE_032 | metagenome-assembled genome bin Reba_p2
TTCATGTACATCGGCCACGTTTCTAACGCCATTCTCGGCGTCCTTAACCTTTAAGGAGATTGAGACATGACGAATTATGCACTTCCGGTCAACGACCAGGATATTAAGAAGGCCAAGACCTTCTACGACCTCCTTTGCTGGGGCGGCTTACTCATCGTTTTGTTGCCTGTCGGTATTGCCAACATCATTCTTGGCTACTTCATGGGTGACTCCCCTTGCACGCTCTGCTGGGGTCAGCGTCAGCAGATGGCTTACATCGGCGTAACGGCGCTCTTCATGGTGCGCTATGGCTTTAAGCCGAAGTACCTCGCCACGATGCTCGTGATGGCTGCCATCGGTCTTTACTCCAGCTTCCGCCACTATGGCAACCACGCCATGCGTGACGTTGGCCAGGGTTTCGGTCTCGACATCTTCGGTCTTCACACCCAGTTCTGGGCTGAAGTCGTGTTCTGGTGCGTGGTCTTCCTCTTTGGCTTGGCCGTCTATCTCGCTCCGCGTTTTGACGCCTTGATTGAAGAATTCAAGGGTAAGGTCTATCGTCCGCTCACGCAGTTCAACCGTATCGCTTTCAGCATCGTTTGCTTCATCGTTGCTTCTAACTGCTTCCAGGCCTTGTGGAGCACGGGCGTCCCGCCGTTCTGGGGTCAGGGCGATCCTGTTCGCTTCTCCTGGAATCCGAAGTACGTGGTTTGGAGTGCTGACAGCTGGGAAGGCATGTGGTCTGGCATCAACTTCCTCGGTAAGCGCGATGTGAAGGATCCTGACTTTGCCTATAAGGCTAACGACAAGAAGCTCGGCATCACGTTCGCTCACGACGCTCAGAACGCGCCGGTTAATGTGAACGGCATGTTGACGGTGGCTAACGTTCGTCAGATCGAAGGCATCAATGACAAGATCAACACGCTCAGCATGATCAATGGTCAGTACATGGTTGGTTCCAAGTACACGTTCTGGGCGCTTGACAACAACATGAAGCCTGCAACGTCTGCTTCTTATGACCCGTGGTACTCCGCCAACGTGCTCGACCTCGTGGGTATCGCTCCCTATCAGGATGGCTTCATCCTCATGGGTTCCAACAAGAGCCTCTTGCGCGCTCGCTGGAATCCGAATGCTGACGATGTCAAGGGTTGGGGCAACTTCACGGCTGGCCGTACAGAAGTTGAACATATCGGTGGCTTGGGTCGTGCCCGTGTCGGTACCGAACGCGCTAAGTTCAGCTACATCCACTCCGCTGCCGCTGATGGTCGCTATGTCTACACCGCCACGGTGCCTGACAACAAGAACCACACGAAGCTCGTGATCTCCAAGGCTTTGATGGCTGACTGGACGCTCTCCGCTGAATTCATGCCTGCTGCTGACCTCAAGAAGGATCGTACGCTCGGCGAACTCTACATCACCGGTATGGTTTACGACGACGGCAAGCTCTACGCCGTCTCTAAGAACCACAACGTGATCGTTGAAATCGACATCGCTCAGGAAAAGGTCACCAATGCTTGGGGCTTCCCGGCTGACCTCACCGACGTTCGTGGTCTCGTCAAGAATGGCGACACGTTCGAAGTGATCGACAACAACCGTCTTGTGACGCTCAAGAAGTAACCTTCACGCCTTGAGTACACACTAAAGCGGCCTGCACCCTTACCTCGGGTGTTGGCCGCTTTTCTTTTGTGTCTCTTACCTCTTTTGCTGTTGTTTTGCTCCTCACCCCACACAAACCGTCGCAACGCATAAAAAAACTTATCTTGATCAATTTGGTGGTCAATGATCCTTACACTCTGCCACTTAAAAACACACAGAAAGCGCAACTACCTTGCGGCTTTTATAGATCCAAAACAACATTCACTTTAAGATCTCACAGATATCATTTTGACTTTACCTCACAGCATTAGATTTTGCGCACAAGCCGTAAGCAATACACCCATTCTCGTCAATACCTACAGTCGATCGCTTATAAGTTAACCGCCCTATTTTCCTTTCTCTAACAGGGCTTTAGAGTTAAACATGAGGTATTTAATCCAAGCCTCACAATCCAAGCAACAAACCTCTTAGGAAATGATTATGAACGGTCTGACTATGATGGCTGTCGCGATCGTTTCTCTCTACCTCGGTTATCGTTTTTACGGCCGTTGGCTCGAAAAAACATGGGGTATCGACGAAAACGCACCGACACCTGCCGCTCTACGTAATGACGGCAAAGATTACCAACCCGCTTCTCGACTCTCTGTTTTTGCTCACCAGTTCACGTCCATTACTGGTGCGGGCCCTGTGACGGGTCCGATTATTGCCGCTATGTTTGGCTGGTTACCCGCGTTGCTTTGGATTATTTTTGGCGGCATTTTCTTCGGTGCCGTTCAGGACTTCACTGCGCTTTATGCGTCCGTTAAAAACGGTGGCAAGTCCATGGGCATGCTGATTGAACAGTATGTCGGTCGCATTGGTCGCCAGCTCTTTTTGACGTTCTGCTGGCTTTTCACAATGCTCGTCATTGCGGCTTTTGCTGACATGGTTGCCGCAACCTTTAATGGCTTCACCAAAGCTGGCACGCTGGCAACGCCTAATGCGGCTGCCGCGTCGATCTCCATGATCTACATGGTGGGCGCTCTTCTTTTTGGTCTTTACATCAAGTACATGAAGCCGAATCCTCAAGTGGGATGAGGGTACAAAAAATGGATCTGATAGCAGGGCCCAGTTAGGGCACAA
>Reba_p2__coassemble_10177_pt1 | contig 2124 bp, 1 predicted proteins | sample Reba_p2__metabat2_high_PE_032 | metagenome-assembled genome bin Reba_p2
CATAAGTGGCAAAAGCGGCGCAGCCGACATTGCCGGAATGCACCCAAACACGCTCAGAAGTCGACTTGGAAAGCTTGGCATCACTATTGAACGGCAATGCATCGTTAAATAGTTGATCGGGGTTATCTTTAAAACCTTGGTCTAGAACGACTAAAAATTTTGATCAATTTGATGGTCGCCCAAGTGCCTTCCCTCGTTGACAGACTTTGCCTCTCCGTGTCCTTCGTCTAATTCTTAAAGACAGCTCCGTTGGAAAAGCCACAGCAGACGACTTGCTCGCTCTATGGGTGATGACCAGTGCTGTTGCTAAGTATGTAGAAATCCTCATGGACGCTGATGCGTCACAAACGAAAGCATGCTCGAATTTTTGGGCGCCTCATCAGTCGCCTTGGCATGTGTAGGTTCGTTTAAGTTCAAATTTTTAACTCGTGACTTTTGGATTTACACGATTGGCACGTGGCTTATCACACTGGCTGTATCACTTGTTGCAGGTTTAATCTACGGCGCGACTGGATCAGAAACCCTGTTTATGGGACTAATCATCATCGGCTGCATCGGTCTCTTCGTTTTAAACATCGCTTATATCTTTGTGACCATCCGGCGCCTACATGACATGGGCTATTCGGGCTGGTGGTACCTAGCAGTGTTAGTGGCTGTAGGTGTACAGCCAAACCATACAGCCTGTAAGCTTACAGACCGTAAGGTTCCATAAGACACACTTCATCAAAACCCAATCGACCGACGGTGCGCGTCCTTACCTCGCTTTAGTTCGCAATCAGAGGTAAGCCGTGTTACAAAGTCATTCGCATCCTTTACGGGAACGCAACGTGACCGACGTAGAACCGAAGCAAAATCACCCGGCGTCAATTGATCGATCTGACCAAGTTTTTCGAGGACATGATCATCGGCTTGCGTCAAACCCAAGGCATCTAGATGCGCCGCAAGAAGCGCCTTTGCCTGGTCAAACGACATCACATCAAAACGCACTTTCACATCAAACCGTCGCAAGCTCGCAGCATCGAGTGTTTCAATCAGATTGGTCGTGGCGATGAAAATTCCTTCAAAGGCTTCAATCTGGGTGAGCATTTCGTTCACCTGCGTCGTTTCCCAACTATGCTGGCTATGGCCACGATCTTGCAAAAAGGAATCCGCTTCATCAATCAGCAAAATCGCCTTTTCACGCTCCGCTTCCTTGAAGGCGCTCGCAATATTCTTTTCCGTCATGCCGACCCAGCAACTCAATAAGTCAGACGCACGCTTAACAATGATGGGCATCTCCAATATTTTGGCCAAGTGCTTTGCCCAAGCCGTTTTACCTGTGCCTGGCACACCATAAAGACATAATCGGCCAGATTTCGTACGCGAAAGCCCTTTGGCTAATTCATCCAAATCAATGTCCGCATTGACCGCTGCGAGCGAATATAGCGAGGTCGACTCAAGTGCCTTGACGATCTGACCAGCACCAATGGCACTTAACTGTGCGTTGATCAACGCCTCGACTTTTTCATCGCGATCAGAACTCTTGGCTTCAGACATCGTATTCGCAACAGCAAGCGCTCGGGATAGGACGGCCGGTGAGAGCGCTTCTGTCCTTGAAAGTCGATCGCATAACGCCTCCGATAAAGTTCCGTCTGAAGCCTTATCAATCATGCGTCGACGTTCTCTCACCGATGGCATTGGCACTTCGAGCACGACGTCAAAGCGGCGCATCATCGCTGGGTCGATAAAGCCAATGTTATTCAGCACCCAAAAAGTCGGATGAATATTCGTTTCGAGGCTTTGATTGAGTTCACCCTTATCCGAACGAACCATATTGCCGTTCGTAAAGCGCAAATGATTGTGGAACACATCCTCCGCCTCATCGATCACGAGACAAGCCCCTTCCGCTTTGCCGAGCATTTGATCAGCCACACGCCAGTGACGTAACCGATCATACTCACGGTTATTATCGCGACGCTCCTCACGATGGGTCGCCACTTCCCAGAGCGGTACATTCAAAGCCTGTGCTACCGTACGCGTTAATTCGGTTTTACCTGTCCCTGGTGGCCCATATAAAAGGATATTGACGCCAGGTCGACCACTCGATAAGGCTTTTTCCAAATACGGTAGAAGTAGCGTTGCCAC